>Ga0209098_1000057_pt1 | contig 117927 bp, 65 predicted proteins | sample AD_JPNHW1_MetaG_FD_184429 | JGI IMG/M metagenome (GOLD analysis project Ga0209098, IMG submission 184429) | Active sludge microbial communities of municipal wastewater-treating anaerobic digesters from Japan - AD_JPNHW1_MetaG (SPAdes) (version 2) | ecosystem: Engineered > Bioreactor > Anaerobic... | reverse complement strand
GCCGCCAGGGCGAGGACGTCAAGGGCTCTCAACGCGGCGATCCGGAAAGCCTTCAGTTCTGTCACGTCCGATGACGCCCTGTCTTGGTTTGTCTCGTGCGGCTATAGATTTAATTAATATGCTCTAGAGCATCGCCCGTTTGCTGCCGGACACGAGGACATTCTGGCTTCGATCCACCGAAACGACGGAGGCTTGATATCATGTTCGCACACGTGTTTCGCAGGCACCTTGGTTTTCTGCTGACCGGAACGATCCTGTCGGCCCGTCTTTTACACGCGTCCATACTGCAGGTGGGCACCGGCGGCGGGATGACGTCGCCCGGAAGTTGGTCGTCCGGCGCTGCCGCAACCGACGCCTTCACCGCGCTGACCGTCGACCCAGCCAAATTCGGGACTTTGTACGACAGCGCCAGTGGCACCGTCGGCGGCGGCGCGGCCGCCGGCGATCTCTACTACGCCTTCACGGCCCGCTCCCTAGACCGGCGGGGCGATGTGGTTTACTGCCCCACCAACACGTCGACTGCGATTCCCTACGATCTCGGTTCGTCGTCTTTTGCCGGGGGACAGCTTGTCGGTGCCGCACCGTCCCTGAGCGTCGGCGAAGCCTACGGCCGCTGGGCACACAGTTACAACATCGGAACCAACGGGAGTGGAAGCGCCAACGAGTTCTCGATCCGCAAAGATCCTTCGCCCGCCCGCGTCGCGCTCTTCGAGGTCCATGTGCATTACAACAGCTCAGCGGCCGACAGTGCCACGATCACCATGTGGACCTACGACAATCTGCCGGGACAACGACAGCCTGCCGCCACCGATGTGGCAACTTGGACACAAACCTTGGCCACGGCAAACAACGATTTTTCCTTCAACAAATTCCAGTTCATCTCGGGCCACGCCGATACCATACCTTACACGCGGTGGCGGTTCTCAAACGTCGTGTTTGCGCAAAACGCCGGTGAGGCGTCGGACTACCTGTTGGCGAATCCCGTCAACCCTATCCGCAAATCGCTGATTCAGCTCGGCACAGGCGGAGGCACCAATGAAGTTGCGGCGTGTTCGCCGGCCACAAACTTTGTCACGATCTCGGCGCTGACCGTCGATCCCGCTCTATTCGGGAATTTATTCGACAGCGCCAGCGGTCGTGTGGGCGGCGGCGCGGTATCCGGCGAGGTCTTCTACGCCTTCACGGCGCGTTCGCTGGACCGCACGGGCGACACCTGCCTGCCGACCGGAACGACCGCCTACACGCCGAATAACCCCGGCAGTTCCGCTGCGGGTGGACAGCTTGTCGGCGCGAACCCGTCGCTGGGGATCGGGCAGAAATTCGGCAATTGGGGTATGGGCTGGTTCACCGCCACAAACTGCACGGGCGGAGGCGATTTCGGCCCACGCATCGACGCGGCGACGGCGCGCGTGTCGCTTTTTGAAGTGCGGTTGCGTTTTAACCCCACGGCAAACGATACAGCCTACGTCACAAAATACGTGTTTGACAACCTGCCTAATCAACGTCAGCCGCTCGCCTCCGACACGCCTGCGCATATGCGTTCGCTTTCAGTCAGCGGCGATTTTTCCTTCAACAAATTCCAATTCGTTACAGGCCATTCGTCATCGGTCAAGACGCGTTGGCTTTTTTCGAACGTCGTCTTCACCCGCGATCCCGGCACGGCGGCCCTCTACCTGCTGGATCCGTCAAAGAACGGCACGATGATCGCTGTCCGTTAGTTCAGGGCATGGCCCCACGGCCAACGCCGCCATAAAACGGGAACACGTCCCCTTCCACGTGCCCCCGGCCCGCGCGCGTCAGCGGACTTTCACAAAAAGATCGTGCTCTTCCAAAGACGTCCGCACGACCTTCTTCAAGCGCTCGCGGACGTTCTTGGCAACGAGACCCCACAACGTCCATGAGATCGGGCGGGACAGGATCTGTAGCGGCAGCGCCTCTTTTATTTTTTGGACGATGAGATCCAAGCGCGCCTCCATCTGCCCGCCGAGCCGGTCGAGCTCGTCCATCCCGTAGACCGGCCAAGTCGGCGGCTTCACCACGTCGAGGGCGGAACCCACCAGCGGAATGACCGGCATGAACGCCTTGCCCCCCTCGACGAAAAGCCAGGCCTTCGCCTGAGCCTCCTCATACGAAACCCGGAAGCGTTTGTTGACGCGGCCCGGCTCGACCTCCAGCGCGAAATGGCTCCGGAGAAACTTCTGACAGTTCCGGCGGCCCAAAATGAAGTCGTGCACGCGAAACTCGCGCGACAGGAAACCGCCGAAGGCGCCGAGCGCCCCGCACGCAATCGCCTTGGGCGACAGCAAGCGCTCGCCATGGTCGGTCCGAATCGGTGCGATCAGGAAACGGTTGCAGACCGTGCTATCCTGCGCCTGCGCCAGCTCCTCGGGCTTAAATCGCGCCTCGTCGATCGCCGATCCAAGAATGGTCGACATCTGCTTCAGCAGGCCGGGGCGCGGCGAGTCGTAAGTATCCTCCGGCACAACCTCCCGTCCCACGAAGGGATCGACCATGATGATCATCCCGCCCGCGCCGGTCGGTGTTTGCGGATCTTGCCCCTCCTCCTCCTTGGACAAGCGCTCCCGGGCGAGTTGGAACGGTTCGTTGTCCGTCACGCCCGCATCGACCGCCCAGAAACACATCTCCGCGCTTGCGCCGCTGGCGTCCCAAGCCGGCTCGATGACGCCGCCGCCGCGCGGATCGCCCGCATAGTCCTTCCGCCGACGCCGAATCTTGCGCGGCGCGAGCCCGATCGGAAACGCGCCGCTGGCCAACGCCGCACTCCTCAAGAGGTCCCAGTTCTCGCCGCTGTAGTTCCCGGCTTCGAGCCAGTAGCCATCCGGGCCGGAGGGACGCACCTCTGCCAGCGTGAACTCCAGCCGATCCCCGTGCCGCGTCATCTCGTGTCCCTGCCCCGTCTCGCCCGCGAAGGCGATGCGGTACGGGATACCCCGCTGGTTGGTGAAGCAGAGGATCGTGCGGAAATCCGAGGCGATGTACGCCCGCCGCTTGGCCGCGAGCTTCGAGCTGAAAACGTCGCGGGCGATGCGGTCAAGCACCGTGGAGTCCAGCAGCGAAGGCAACTCATCCTCGCCGCGGTCTTGCTTGCCCAGCAGATCGGCGATGTCGATTCGGTTGACCCAGGCTTCAAACAAGTTGTTCGCGGTGTGCCGCTCGCCCGCAGGGTCGGCCACGCGCGGAAAGTCGCGGTCCGCCATCGCCGTCATCACCGCCGCCGTCATGCCGCCGGCCGACGCGCCGGTCACCACTTTCAGCAGCACCTCGTGCGACGGCACCGCCGGGTCGCCGCGTTCCTTCGCGGCCTGCCACTCGTCAAGCGCCTGAAACAGAAAATCGATCACGCCCGCCTGGTAGGCGCCCGCCGAGACAGCGCCCGCCATCGTCAGCCCGATTTCAAACCGGTCACTGCTCATAGAAAGCCTCCTTCCCGCCCGCTCACTTCTTGTCGGACAGCTCGCCGGCCGTCTTGGCCACCGTCGCGGCAGCGTTCAGCGCACCCGCCGCGCCTGACTCGCCGCTGGCCTTGATCAGCTTCGGCATCCCGTTCTCGCCGAACTGGAGCGCAAGCCCGCCGTCGGCGAACGGCAGCGCACGGTAGTTGACGTCCCACGTGGGCCGATCCGTGTCGATCACCTCGCCGCTCACGCGGTCCGTCAGATCATGGACACCGGCGTAGATCAGCTCGGGGTCCGCCTGGGTTTTGACCCAGTCGCCCGCCTCGTTCTGCATCCCGGACGGCTCCCCACCCATATAGACGTAGACGTCGTACGTGCGGCTCTCCGTCCAGCGGATGCCGCGCGGCGGGTCGGAGGGACTCACCCGCGTATGGACCAATGTGTTGCAGCAGCCGCCGGCCACAAAGGCCGTTGCGATCATCGCGAATTGCCACATGCTTTTCATGGAGAACACCCTTTCCTGATGCGTCATTTTCTGGGGACGAGATACACGCCGATTTTACCGGCCTCAAGGTTCCGCGCCGCGGTTTCGGCCGCCTGCACCCCGTCAACCACCATCGCGGGTTGCACCGTGTATTGAGACGGCAGCGTGCCGGTGGGGTTCGCTTTCTCCGCCAGTTGCTTTTCCAGCTCGGCGATCCGCTCGCTCAGCGCCACCAGATTGTCCTTAACCTGCTTGATCTCCTTGTCATTGGCGGGCTTCGCGTGGGCGAGTCGCTCCATCGTCTGAAACGCCTGTTGACGCGCGGCACGCATCACCAGCAACTCCTGAAGCAGCGGAATGCGCGCGAGCGTCTGCGCACACCGCTTCAGCGACTCCGTCGCCACCCGCCGCTCGGCCAACAGCTTCGGGTCGTCCGGCCGCGTTCCGAGTTCCGTTTTCAGCCTTTCGATCGTGTCCGTCAACGCGGATCTTTCTTTCAACGCGTTGTCATATTCGGCTTGCAGGTCGCCGACGCCCTTTGCGGCTGCAGGCGCGTCAAGCGCTCCCGCCAACGAGGCCGCTTTGGCGGCACTGGTGACGAAAGAAGCCAGCGCGGAGACCGTCTCAAGCGTCTGGTCCTCAACGCTGGCGCTCACCGCCAGCGTGCCTCCTTTCGCGTCGCGCGTCACGGAGAAATCCGTCTTGGAGAACCAGGTCGGCGAGTTGCGGATCAGGTATCCCCGCTCGTAGTCCGGCCGGGTGACGAGATCGATCTTCCATGTCACGGCTGGCGTTGGCTTGCCCTTCTCGTCCAGCCCCAGTTTGCTGACCACGAAGTCCTGGCGCAGCGGATAATAGGGCACACCGTCCACCCTTGCGCAAGGATCTTTCGGCATCTCGGTCACGGAGAGATGACTGCAGCCCGCCGCCGCCATCAGCAGCGGCCAGAGCATCCGCGTCGTCTGGATCTTCATGGCATCGTTCCTTTCTGTCTTTTTTACACGAAGGAGAGTTCCAGCCTTGCCGTGTCGTCTGCGGCGCAACACATCGCGGCGGGCTTGGATGCGAACAGCAGAGCGCGGTCGACCGGCGTCATCAGATCCCTGACGCCGTTGTCGGCGACAAACAGGCCGACGGCGCGGCCGCGCGCATCCACCGCCACGGCGCCGGAGTCGCCCGCTCTCCCCACATCGCTGACCTCGATCTGCCCGGCCAGGTAGCAGCACGCGCCGGGCGAGCCGCCCCACCCGAAGACGCACTCCTTGACCGCGAAGCGGGTGACCGTCCCCGTCCGTTTGCCCGAGGCGGCCCCGATGATCGCGACCGGGTCGTTCACCTGGCAAGGGCCGCCGAGCCCGCAGATCGCCGGCTGCGCCGTCGCCAACCGGCTCAGGCATCCTTGCGACGTCACGCGGACAAGCGCAACGTCCGCCCAGTTCTCCACGCCCGGAATGAGCAAGCTGTAGCGGGCGAGCCGGCCGAAGACCGCACCGTCGCCCGCGCACGTGACGGGCGCGCCCAGCCGCGTCACCCGCCCGAAATCGGTCGCCACATGCGAGCAGGTGAGCGCATAGTCCTCGCCGTTCTGGCTGCGGACAAAACCGCCGAGCGTCCCCCAGGTCAGGCCTCCGACGACTTGAATCGCTGCGCCGGACACCGCGGCCGCCGCGGCCGAGAAGCGCTTGGGCTTCTGCTCGATGACATCGGTCGGGAGAAAAAGCGGACGGCCCCCGGGCGACGAACGCCCCGCCTTGACCTTGCGTGCGATGCGATATCCGGCGGGGATCGTCTTCTGATTCCGAATCTTCTTGCGCACCGCGACCACCAAGGCGAGGCGGCGGGACTCCTCCCCGCGCGTGTGTTTGTAGCCGATCCCGATGCTCAACACGTTCGGATCGCGGAAAAGATGATCATTTTCCGCAACGATTCCAGCAAACATTTTCCGGCCGGCGACATTTATAGACGTCATACACAGGCCTCCAGAATCTGGATATTAATATATATCCATACTTTCCAACCGTCAACTCGGAATCGCTTGGGATGACGCATCTTAAAATTGATTCAGCACGTCTGAATTGCGTTTGCAATGACGATTCTGGCCTTTTCGTAGTCTTAATCCTGCGCATAATCGTAATTCGTCAAGCCAACCCTCGTGACGCTTTGATTCACAGCCCCCGGATATCCCGCCCCTCCGCCGCTCGACCGCGATCTCGCGGCACAGGGTGGTCTTGCGCAGCAAGGGCTTTCGTCCATTTGACCTTGTCGCACCAAAAAGTCCTGTGCTAATTTGTACACGGTATGGATACGTCCGTCGCAAGACGAGAGACATAAGGGGAGAAACGCATGAAACGCGGGATCGGCACGAAACGGCTTGGGGGATTCTTTTTTCTGTTGGCGGCCTCGGGTGCGGCGCTGTCAGCCCACGCCGCCGACGGCGTGTGGACCAACACCTCGTCCGGTGCCTGGAGCGATGCGACCAAATGGGTCGGCGGCGCGGTCGCCGGGAGCGGCGGCACCGCAACCTTCAAGGCGGCCTCCGGCAAGGTTGAGGTCACCAACGATCTCGGCACGGTCACGCTCGCGGGATTGAGCGCCAACACGGACTCGGCGGACGGCAGCACCGCAGCCGAGTGGATCCTCGTCGGCGGCACCAACGAGATGGTCGCCCCGGCCCTCATCCAGACGCGCGCCAGCAGCCTCTCGCTCCGGCCGACGACGCTCGCCGGCAGCGCGGACCTGCTGATCACGGGCCTCGGCCGCCTTTTCCTCGGCGACGACAACCTCTATACGGGGCGCACCATCATCTCGAACGGCAACGTGCGCGTGGCCCGCGACAGCGGCTTCGGCCCTGTGCCGGCCACCCTGCAGGCGGACGCCATCATCCTCGACAACGGCGGCCTGGAGAACGACGAGAACGCCTTCGTGCTGACCAACGCGGCCACGCGCGGCATCACCGTGACGGCGCGCGGCGGATTCCTCGGCTGCGGCTACACGTCCGCCGGATTCCTCGTCAACGCCCCGGTCACCGGCCCCGGGCTGCTCGGCATCAACTTCGAGAACTGCCCCGTGACGCTGAGCAATCCGGCGAACGACTATGCCGGCGACACGGTGGTCGGCACGAACGGTCCGGGCGCGAACACCGTCTGCTTGCCGACGCTCAAGCTCGGGCAGAGCGAGGTCCTCCCGCACGGCGCAGGCAAGGGCGGGCTCCGGGTCGGGACAGACAGCAGCTTCAACAACACGCTGCCGACCTCGACGCTCGACTTGAACGGCCAGACGGAGACCGTCAACACGCTGGTCTCCGGGCCGCGCGCGCGCATCACGAGCTCGGTGGCGAACCAGGGCCGGCTCTCCGTGGGCGCGACGGGCGAGGACAGCGACTTCCGCGGCACGCTTGACGGCGGCGCGACGATCGAGAAGCAGGGCGGCGGCACGCTGCGCGTGACCGGCGCGACGGTCACCGGCGGCACGCTCGACATCCGGGCGGGCACCGTCGCCGCAGGCGGGCCGAACCTCACCTCCGGCGCCAGCGTCCTGTTCGACGGCGGCGACCTGCGCCTGACGGCGCCCTCGGGGCTCTATGAGTATTACGGCTCGGGCGGAGCCACGCTCGACCCCGGCGCCGCGCTCGCCTTCAGCGGCTGGCGGCTCTGGCCCGAAAAAGGCTCCGAGACGGTGGCCGCGACCTTCGTCAACGGCCGGCAGTATGTCTACCGCGGCAAGTGGCACCTGCCGGAGGCGGGCATCTACAGCTTCGCGAAAGGCTTCGACGACAGCGGCTCTCTGGCGATCGACGGCACGCTGATCCTGTCCAACACGGTGACGGCCACGCGCGCGGTCGTGAACGATGTGGCGCTCGCCGCCGGCTGGCACACGGTCGAACTGCGCGTGGGCGACGCCAGCAGCGGCGTCGGCCCCCAGTTCGGCTTCCGCAACGCGATCCTGTTCGACCCTCAGAACGGCGGCTTCACCAACGGCGCCGAAGTCGCGCGCGCCCGGGTCTTCACGGACGACGGCGGCACGAATCTGGTCGCCTATGGGCGCGACTGCGTGCTGTCCGCGAAGCTGCTGCTGTCGCAAGACGCGACGCTCACGGTCGGCGAGGAGGCCGGACGCCTCGTGTTCGGCGGCGTGCTGACGACCAACCGGGTGGCCGACCCCGAACCGGTGCTGACGGTCGAGAACGGCGGCGCGCCGCTGATCTTCGGTTCGGACAGTGGAACCCCGGCGGTGCTGGACGCGGCCGTAAGCAGCGCAGGCGGCACGGTCCTCACCAACCGCGTGTGGCTGCGCCGTGTGCCGAGCGGCACCTATTCCATCGCCGCGGGCGCGGATGTCGCACTCGACGGCGCCGCCCTGCTGGGCGGCCCCTTGACGCTGACCGGCTATTCCGTGCGCGTGGTGGGCGACGGCTCGGTGGGCGGCGACGGCTCGGTGACGGCCAACGCGGGAACCGCCGTCTGGTTCGACACGATGCGCTATGCGAACCGCGCGCTGGCGGACAGCCCCGCGACAGCGGCAACCTACGCCAACGCCGTGGCGCTGAACGGCGGAACCGCGCGCTTCACCGGCGCGGGCACGATCACGTACAGCGGCGCGCTGACCGGCACGGGCAACGCCGTGAAGAGCGGGGCGGGCGACCTGCTGCTGACGGGAAGCGGCTCCTCCTTGAACGGCGAGATCCAAGTCACCGCGGGCCGCCTCCTGCCTGCGAACGAAGCGGCCTTGGGCGGCGCGACCGTGCGCGTCAACGGCGGCCGCCTGTCGCCCCCCTCCGGCGCGGACCTGACGCTGTCGGCAACGCCGGTCGTCGTTTCCTCCGGCGGGTTCGAGGTGCCCGCCGGCCGGACGCTCACGCTCGACGGCCAAGTCAAAGGCGAAGGGAACGTCTCCAAATGGGGCGACGGCCTGCTCGTGCTGGGCGGCACGGCGATCAACACCAACTTCGACCTGCACGTGCGCGGCGGCCTCGTCGAGCTGAACAAGAGCGGCGCGGCGACCGACTATGCGGTCCGCAACCTGATCGGCATCGCCACCAATCTGACGGTCAAGCTGACCGGCTCCAACGGCAACCAGATCGGAGGCGGCGTGACGCTGGACGGCGGGCTCCTCGACCTGAACGGACGCGGCGAAAGCATCGGCGTGCTGACGAACACGCCCGCCGGCGGCACGGTGACGAACAGCGCAGCCTCCCCCGCCACGCTGACGGTCGGCGAAGGGGGCGTGTCGTCGTCTTTCGACGGCGTGCTGACCGACGGCGCAGGCGCCCTGGCGCTGGCCAAAGCCGGGACGGGCGCGCTGACCCTCCCGGTCACGGCGCCGCTGCGGTACAGCGGCGGCACCACGGTCGACGGCGGCACGCTGCGGCTGACCTTCAGCCAACCGGTGGCGAACGGCCTCGTGTACCGCCTCGACGCCAGCGACACGGGCAAGCTGACGCTCAGCGGCTCCAACGTGACGGCGTGGGCGGATTCGACCACGAACGGCTATCTCTTTTCGCAGACCGAGGCGACCCAGCAGCCCTTCTATGTGCCCGGCGCGTTCAACGGCCTGCCGGCGCTCCGCTTCGGCTCGGGCGGCAGCACCCGCCTGATCGCGAACAAAGCCGCCTCGGCGCGGACCGTTTTCATCGTCAGTTCCATGGTGAGCTATCAGAACCTGGCCGGCGTGTGGGGCCAGGCGGGCTTAGACAAAGGCATCCGCCACGCCAACAGCACGAGCTGGCGGCACACCGGGAACTCCGCCGACGCCAACGACTTCTCCTTCAACGGCGCCATGCTCATCAACGGCGTCTCCGGCTTCTCATGGGGCAGCACGCCGGCGCACGTGCTGACCGCGGTCAGCACGGCGAACCAGGCCTGGACCACGGCCATCGGAAACTATTGGGGGCCCAACGACGCCAACGGCAAATCGCGCTATCTCAACGGGTACATCGCCGAGATTCTGGTCTACAACCGTGTGCTGACCACCGGCGAGCAGCAGACGGTCGAAACCTACCTGAAGCACAAGTGGTTCGGCGGCGCGACGCTGCCGGCGGCAAAGGCCTTCGCGGTCGCGCGCGGCGCGACGCTGGCGGTCAGTTCGGGGAACCTCACCTTCGCGGCGCTGTCCGGCGCGGGCACGGTGGCGCCCGAAACCGGCAACACCGTCACGCTCGCGGACTGTAACAGCTTCACCGGAGCGGTGGCCGGAACGGGAACGGTGGCGCTCCGCGTCACGAGCGGCACCGACGTCCGGGTCGCGCCCCAGAGCTTCGGCGTGACGCTCCGCAACGATAGCCCGCAGGCGCTGACGGTGCGCGTCGGCACCGCGGCCGAGGGCGTGTTCATCGGCTCGGTGCAGAACGGATCGAACGCCATGGGCATCGTGCATTCGGGCCCCGGCACGACGTTCTTCGGCGGCACCAACAGCACCTATACGGGCGCGACGGTGATCGAACAGGGAACCGCGGTCGTCGGAGGCGCGCTGTCGGCCCGGTACGTCCGCTTCGCCCCCGAGGCGACGCGGACGAGCGGCAACTTCGTCAACACGGGATATCAGCTGTCGGAGTTCCGCCTGCTGCTGAACGGCGGCACAGCCGCCTATCCGCCCGGCACGCAGGCGAGCTGTCCGGGTGGCTCGGGCTGGTCCGTCAACGAAGCCCCGGCGCGGCTCATCGACGGCGACGTGAACACCAAGTTCTACATCGGCACGGCAAGCCCGCTCTACCCGGTGGTCATCGCCCTGCCCGAGCCCGTCTCGTTCGACGGCTACAGCTGGTATACGGCCAACGATGCGACGGGACGCGACCCGGTGGCCTGGAGCGTCGACATCAGCAACGACGGCGTGAACTGGACGCCGGTCAGCCACCTGAGTTTCCTCGACAACCAGAGCGCCGTGACGGAGGCGCGGAATGCGCGCGCCGGCGCGTGGCTCCTCAACGGCTATCTGGCGATGAACGTCTTCTCCGATGCCTCGCCCATGACGGTCGAGGCCGCCGGCACGCTGGCCGTCTCTTCGACGAGCGAGACCGTCGGCCGGCTGAGCGGCGGCGGCAACATCGTGCTGTTCAGCGGGGCGACGCTGGGCCTCAACGCCTTCTCCAACGCGGTCTTCACGGGCGGCATCACGGGGACGGGCACGGTGGTGAAGACGGGCGCAGCGAAACAGACGCTATCCGGCGCGCTGGCGTTCACCGGCGAGATCGTCGTCGACGAAGGCGTTCTGGACCTGACCGGCGCGACGCTGACGGGCGTGACGAACATCGTCGTCCGCTCCGGCGGGGAGCTGACCGGCGTGGCGACCGTGTCCGGCGACCTCACGGTGAGCTTCGAGGGCGGCGTCTACAGCGCCTCGCTGGCGCTCTCGGGCGCGCTGACGGTGAGCGGCGCGGTCACGCTCGGCGTATCGGAAGGCGCGACCTATCCCTACACCGGCACGCTCTTCACCTACGCTTCGGCCGACCCGGCCACGCAGAGCGCGCTGCTCGGCGCGGCCACGCCCTCGCCCGTCCCCGCCGGCCACGCCGCCTTCGTGCGCGTGACCGACACCTCGGCGCGGCTGATCATCTCGCCGGTCGGCACCGTGTTGACGGTCGAATAGCGGATGCCGGCAGGCGAAGCTGCGTGCGGTTGGTTGCCGTGAAGCCACGGGCCCACACCGCGGAAGAGAGGGCGCGCAGACAAGCGCGTCATGAAGGAAAGGCTTTTGCCGTGATCAGAAAAATCGAAGCGCCCACCGTGCTCCGTGCGGCGGGCGCCCCGCCCAAGGAGATCCAAGAGTTCTTCGGCCGCGTCAACAGCGGCACGCAAGAGGTGAGCGCGGCACGCATGGTCAGCCCGCCCGGCTGGAGCGAGCCCGGCCAGACGCCCGCTTTCAACGAGTACACCGTCGTTCTCAAAGGGACGCTCGTGCTGCAATCGGCCGAGGGCGAGGTGCACGTCGAAGCGGGGCAAGCGGTGATCGTCGAGGCCGGCACCTGGGTGCGTTACGCCACGCCCGGCGGGGCCGAGTACTTCGCGGTCTGCGTGCCCGCTTTCTCGCCGAAGCACGTGCACCGCGACGCGCCTCCCGATTCACAGGCCTGAGGTCGCATGAATCGGCGGGTGCTCGGCATGCGCGCTTGCTTATCCTCTGCCGGATGAGGGGACACGGGCAGCACGCCCGTGCCACGGTTTCTGCCCCAGGGGAAGTCCCCCGCAATCCCGCATGCGCGTCCCCGCCGAAAAGCCTCTGGTCTCCCGCGCTTGACTTGCCGCCGTCTGTCTGCCAACCTGTTCGCCATGAATACTGCTTTGATCAGCCGCCGGTCCTTTCTTCAGAACACGCTCGCCGCAGGCGCGGCGGTGGCGCTGAGCGCGCGCGCCGCGGACGCGAAAAATCCGCTCCGGCTCGGCGCGCCGTGCTTCGCGAAAACGGAGGACCCCGCCGAGCTCGCGCGCTGGCACCGGGCGCAGGGGTACCGCGCGGCGTACTGTCCCAAGGTGGACCTCAAGGACGGCGACCGCATCAAGGCCGTCGAAAAGGCGTTCGCGGAGGCCGACGTCGTGATCGCCGAGGTCGGGCGCTGGTGCAACCTGACCGACCCCGACCCTGAGAAACGCAAGAAGAACCTGGCCACGGTGACCGAGGGGCTGGCGCTCGCCGACGCCGTGGGTGCCCGCTGCTGCGTGGACATCGCGGGCTCGTTCAACCCCGAGGTCTGGTACGGCCCGCACCCGGACAACTTCACCCCGAAATTCTTCGACGCCGCCGTGGAGAACGCGCGCACAATCCTCGACGCGGTCAAGCCGACGCGCGCGAAGCTCTGCTACGAGATGATGGGCTGGACCATGCCGGACACCGCCGAGCGCTACCTCGCGATGATCAAGGCGGTCGACCGCCCCGGCTTCGCCGTGCATCTCGACCCGTGCAACCTGATCAACTCGCCCGACACCTTCTACCGCAACACGGACGTGCTGAACGAGTGCTTCGACAAGCTCGGCCGCTGGATCGTGAGCTGCCACGCCAAAGATCTGGCGTGGGAGGTCGAGATGAACGTCCACTTCCGCGAAGTGCGCCCCGGTCTCGGCAAGCTCGACTACGCCACCTTCCTCAAGCGCCTCGCGGCGATGCCCGAGCCGCCGCCGCTGATGATCGAACACCTCAAAGGCGCCGAAGAGTACGCCGCCGCGGCGAAGCACATCGCCGACACCGGCGCGTCGCTCGGCTTGCGCTTCGAATGACGCTCACCGGTAAGTTGTCCTTGAAGTCTCGTTTCAAGACGCGATAACGACCCCCAACAAGGAGAATCAGCCATGCACTCTGCCGTCTATTCCACGATCTTCACAGCCGGCTTGGCCGCGCTCTTTTGCCTGACGCCCGCCGTGCGGGCGCAAGGCCCGCTGACGCCGCCCGGCGCGCCCGCGCCGACCATGAAAACGCTGGCCCAAATCGAGCCGCGCGTGGCGATCACGAATGTGCCTTTCACGATCACGCAGCCCGGCTCCTATTACCTCACGACAAATCTCGCGACGGCGGGAAGCGGCGTGATTGTCCAGGCGAATCGCGTAACGGTGGACCTGATGGGTTTTTCTCTCACAGGGGATAATGACGAGATCGGCTATGGGGTGTGGGTCAGCGGCCAGCCGGGCGCGCCATGGCGCGACGTGACGGTCCGCGGAGGCTCCATCGCGGGCTTCAGCAGCGGCGTCTTCTTCGAATACGCCGAGAACGGGGTGGTCGAGGGCGTGGCGATCTCGGGCAACGTCAATCACGGCGTCATCCTTTACGGCGCCTACGGCGGCCCGTGCAGCGGCAATTCGGTCAGCGGCTGCGCAATCAGCGGCAACGGGTATACGGGCGTCAGCATGAACGGAACCCAGTCCGGCGGACTCTGCAACGCCAACACCATCAGCCGGTGCGTCATCCGCGGCAACGGCGCGTCCGGGATTTCGCTCAACGGCGGCTCGGAGGGGCGGTGTTGGGGCAACACCATCGTCGACAGCACGGTCAGTGACAATCAGAACGACGGCATCATGCTCAACGGGTTTAGTGGGCGATGCGACGGCAACCGGATCTCCCGCTGCTCCATCAGCGGAAATGCGGTGGCCGGCGTCAGACTTTCAGGCTCACAGGGGCAAGTCTGCGGGAACTGGTTGGAAAACAACCTGTTTTGTGACAACGCCGACAGCGGCGTCCGTCTCGAAGCGGTGTCGGCAAACCGCGTTCAGAGCAATCATATCACCGGCCCGACAGGCGCGAACAACTACGGCATCATCAGCTATGCGACAAGCGCAGCCAATCTGGTCGTGCAGAACATGTGCTTCGGCTATCAGTACAACTACAGCCTTTCGACCAACGACGTGAACGGACCGGTCGTATATGCGCCCAACGGGCTGTCCACGAACGGTGCCGCGATGAGCCCGTGGGCGAACTTTTATCGCTAGAAACCGCGCGTCAAACTTCTGCACCTGCATCTGCATCTGCGTCCCAACTCCTCCTTGTGTATCATCGATTCTGCCAGTATAGTATTTTGTTTGATTATTGTAGACGTGTGGTACCGCATGGAGATCCGGATGAGTGCAGATCGGTCCTTTCTTTCCCCCCTGCTCGGGTTGTGGTGCCTGGCCGCTTCCGCTCAGCAGGGGTTTTACCGCGAATATTATGCCGGAATCGCGGGCGGGGCCGTCGCGAATCTCACGTCCGCCGCCGCGTTCCCCGATTCGCCGACCAGCGAAGAGATCATCAGCAGCGTGCTGGAGACCGGCTCGAACATCGGCGACTACTATGGCCAACGGCTGCGCGCCGTCATCACGCCGACGGTCTCCGGCGCCTACCGGTTCTGGATCGCCTCCGACGACAACGGCGAGCTGTGGCTCGGCACGAACGCGTTCCCGGCCTCGCGTCAGCGCATCGCCTACGTCCCCTCGTATACGGGGGCGCGGGTTTGGACCGCGTCGGTTTACCAGTGCTCTTCGCCCATTGCGCTGAACGCCGGGACGCGCTACTACATCGAGGCGCTTCAGAAGGAGAATTCGGGCGGCGACAACCTCGCGGTCGCCTGGCTGGTGCCCGGCAGCGGCGCCACGAACGTCATCCCCGCATCGGCCATCCAGCCGTATCTCGAGACGCCGGCCATCCGAATCCAGCCCGCTTCGGTCGACATTTATGAACAATGGGCGGGGGCGCGGGACGTGTCGTTCACGGTCGAGGCCGCACGCAAAGCCGGCCTCGCTTACCAGTGGCAGCGCGACGGCGTGGACATTCCCGGCGCGACCCAATCCGTCTACACCCTCGCCGCCGACCTCGCCAACAGCAACCGCCTTTTCCGCTGCCGCCTTTCCTCGCTCGGCGGAGCGGTCACCAGCCAGACGGCGCGCTACGCCTTTGTGCCCGACAACGTGCCGCCCGCGTTCGGCGGCTGGCGGATCTCGCATGACCGGCGGATGCTGACGCTCGCCTTCTCGGAACCCCTGCGGGCCGCCAGCATCAGCAACAATGCCTTCGCGGTGTCCGGCACCACCGTTGTCGGGGCCACGCTGCTGTCGAATGCCACCAACGTGACCCTGCGCCTCGCCGCCCCCCTCAGCGCCGGCGCGGCGTATGCCCTGTCGCTGAAGATCTCCGATTGCGCCACCCCCGCCAACGTGCTGGCGCTCGCGAACGTGCCGATCACGCCCGCCGCCTGGGCCGGCGCCCCCCTCGACCTCATCCGCGGCGGCGTCGAGCCGGCCGGCCCGTCGTCGCGCCGCAGCCCGTTCGCCGTGACGGAGATCAACCACACGCCCGCCGCACGCGCCGATGGCCGCGACCTCCGCTTCGTCGAGCTCTACAACTCGAACCCCTACTTCCAGGACATCGGCAACTACCGGTTCTCCGGCGCCTTCGACTACACCGTCCCGTCCGGCACGGTGATGGCCGCCAACAGCTATCTCGTCATCGCGCCGTCGCCCGCCGACCTCGCGGCCGTTTACGGCACCACCAACGTCCTCGGCGGTTTCGACGCCTACGCCTTTGACGGCACCAGCGAAATCACGCTCAAGGACGAGATGGGCGCCTGGCTCACCACAATCGCGTATGCCGACGAGCCGCCCTGGCCGGTGGCCGCGGACGGCGCGGGCCATTCGCTGGTTCTGGCGCGGCCCTCGTACGGCGAGCGCGAAGCCGACGGCTGGGCCGCGAGCGCCCGGCTCGGCGGGTCGCCCGGCACCGCCGAGCCCGCCCGGCCCACCGCCTACGCGGCCGTGCTGTTCAATGAGGTGGTGGCGCACTCGGGCGCAACGCCGGGGTTCGTGGAGCTCCACAACCTCTCCACCGTTTCGGTCGCGCTGGCGGGATGCGCGCTCAAGCACGGCGGCACCGCCGCAGCGGGTTTCGTCATCCCCGAGGGAACAACGCTTCCCCCAAACGGGTTCCTCGCGTTCGACGAAACCGCACTCGGCTTCAAAATCGACGGCGCAGGCGACACGCTCTGGCTCTTCGCCCCCGAGAGCGCGGGCGGCACGGTGATCGATGCGATCCGTCTGGACGACCAGGAGATCGCCACCGCCTATGGCCGGTATCCCGACGGCGATGCGGCATGGAATCGGCTCGAGGCACCCACGCCCGCCGGTGTGAACGCGCCCCGGCAAACGGCGGAAGTGGTGCTCAACGAGCTCATGTATCACCCCATCTCGGAAAACAAAGACGAGGAGTATATCGAGCTCTTCAACCCCGGCACAAACGCGGTAGCCCTCGCGGGCTGGAAACTCGGCGGCGGCATCGGCTACACCTTTGCTGCGCAAATCATCCCCGCCAAGGGATACCTGATCGTCCCGCGCGACCGCGACACGCTCGCCGCGCTCTATCCGGCGCAGACCGCGCTCATGACGGCCGACGAGTTCAGCGGCTCGCTCGCCAACAGCCGCGACACCGTCACGCTCTCCAAACCGGTGCCCGTGTTTGACACGCAGGGCCCGCTCGGCCCCGCCATCGTTACCAACAACACCGTGGTCGAACGCGTCGTCTACCGCTCGGGCGGCGAATGGGGCACGCTCGCCGCCGGCGGCGGCAGTTCGCTGGAGCGCGTCGACCCGCGCGCCGACCCGTGCCGCGCGCGGAGCTGGGCCGACAGCGATGAGACGCAGAAGAGCGGTTGGACCACCATTGAGTTCACCGGCAAGATCGACAACGGCTTTTCCGGCGGCGTGAACGGCGACCCCAACGCGGTCAACGTCGGCCTCATGGACGGCGGCGAGTGCCTGATCGACGCGGTGGAAGTCAAAACCGCCGGCGGCGCGAATCTGGTGAACAATCCGTCGTTCGAATCGGACTCCGCTGACTGGCGCTTCATGGGGACTCACGAACAGTCTTCGATGGAGACCGACGCCGCCGCGCCGGACGGCAGCCGCGTGCTGCACCTGCGCGCCGGCGACCGCTGCCACAACAGCATGAACATCTGCCGCGGCATGCTGAGCGCCACGATGGCCAAGAGCGGCACCGGCACGATCAGCGTGCGCGCCCGCTGGCTTTCGGGTTGCCCGGAACTGCTGGTCCGCACGCGCGGCAGCTGGCTCGAGGCCTGCGGCAACATCCTCACCACCCGCGCCCTCGGTACGCCGGGGCAGGCCAACTCCCGCGCCGCCAACGCCGCGCCCGCGTTTTACGACGTCATCCACCAGCCCGTGCTGCCGCGCAACGGCGAGAAAGTCACCGTTTACGCCCGCGCCCATGACCCCGACGGCCTTTCCGCAGTCACACTCTATTATCGCATCGAAGGCCAGACCGGCACCAACGCCGTGCCGATGATCCCCGCCGCCGGCGGCTACTACGCCGGAGAGATCCCGGCGGGGCTGCCGAACAACGCGCTCGCCGCTTTCTTTGTCGAAGCATTCGACGGCCACGCGCAGACCGCGGGCGCCCGCTTCCCCGCTGCGGCGCCAGCGCGCGAATGCCTCGTGCGCTACAACGAACCGCTCGACAGCCGCGCATTCGGCATTTACCGCTTCTGGGTAACCCAGGAGAACATCGCCTACTGGGCCGCCCGGGAGAAGGGCAGCAACAAACCGGTTGACGCCACGTTCGTTTACGGCACCAACCGCGTCTTCTACCATGCCGGCGTCATGTACGCGGGCAGCCCGTTCCACACGCCAGGCTACTCGTCGCCCATCAACGCCAATGTGGACTACGAGGCCGTTTTCGAGAACGACGACACCTTGCTGGACGACGACGGCGTCGTGCTCTCCACGATCGGCAACCTCGGCAGCGACACCATCGCCGTGCGCGAGCAGTTCTGCTATTCGCTGGTCCACGCCCTCAAGATCCCCCACATGTACCGCCGCTACATCCACCTCTACGCCAACGGCGTCGAGCAGAACTCCAAGAAGATTTACGAGGACACCGAAAAACCTAACGCCGGCGCGCTCAAGCACTGGTTCTCCGAAGATTCCGACAATGATTTCTTCAAGGTTGACGACTGGTTCGAACACACCTTGGACCTCAGCGACAAGCAGATCGTCACGGCCCGGCTGCAGAAGTACACGACGACGAACGCGGAGAACAACGTGGAGCTCAAGCTCGGACGCTACCGCTGGAACTGGCTCAAGCGCGGCTACGAGACCTTCCGCGCCAACGACTACACCAACTTCTTCGATCTGGTCGAAACGCTCAACATCACCAATGCCGACACCTATGCGCAACGCATCCAAGACAAGATCAACATCGCCGATTTCGTGCCCGTCATCGCCGCCAACCAGTTCATCGGCAACTTCGACAGCTACGGCTTCACCCGCGGCAAGAACATGTACCTCTACGACAGCGCGGACGGCTGGCAGCTCATCGCGTGGGACCTCGATTACAACTTCGGCATGAACCGTCCGCTCAACGACCCAATCAACCCCGCCCTCGCGTCGTTCGCGACCGAAGATCCCACCATGCGGACGTTCCTGAAAACCCCGCTCGTCTGCCGCGTTTTCATGCGTGCGATGCAGACGCTGGCCACCGCCGCGAACGACCCCGCGATCCTGGCGTGGACGCGCGCCAAGTACGACGCGCTCAAGGGCGACGGCACCAATCTCGCCGGCTCCTACGACGATTTCTTCACGATCGTCGACACCCGCCGCACGAACGTCGTGGCGCAACTCGCCGCCGCAAACCCCGCGAATTTCACGGTTACCTCTCCTGCGTCGCCGCTCGCCGAGGCGGTGTCGAATGTGGTCTCAATCTCAGGCGTCGCGCCCTTTGGCGTCACGTCGCTGCGTGTCAACGGCGCGGAGACGGCGGTCGCGTGGACCTCGCCCACCAACTGGACCGCCCAGGTGGTGCTCAACAACGGCACCAACGCCTTTCAGATCGAAGCCTATACGGCGGACGGGACGCCGCTGCAGGGCGGGAGCGTCACCCGTCACATCGCCTACACGGGGACGCTGCTCGACCCGCTGGAGCAGTTCCTTTGCATCTCAGAAATCATGAGCAAGCCCGTCACCAACACCGCAGCCTATCTCGAGATCGCCAACCGTTCGTCCTCCACCCTGATGAACCTGACCCGCCTGTATCTGGATGGCGCGGTCTCGTTCACCTTCCCGAACGGGACCATTCTGCGGCCCGGAGAACACCGCTTGGTTGTGGCGGACACGAATGTCTTTTCGGCCGTGTATGGGACCGGTGCCGCGTCGCGCGTGATCGGGACGTACAACGGCACGCTTCCCGCGGCCGGCACGCTGCGCCTCCGCCGGCCCGCTGCCGGTTTCGAGCCCGACGATCCCGTGCTCGACGCCGTCGTTTACGAGGCCTCCGACCCGTGGCCCGCCGCCGCGCCGGACGGCACCGCGCTACAGCTCATCAACCCCGCGCTCGACAACAACCGCGTCGCCAACTGGGCCGCGGGAACCACGGGTGGCACGACCATCACGGCGACGCCGGTGCCGTGGGGACAGACGTGGAAATATTTCCTCGGCAGCTATCCCGGCGACACGTGGGCAGCCGCCGGTTTCGACGACTCCGCCTGGGCTTCCGGCCCCGGTCCACTCGGCAAAGAGACGGCGGCGCTGACGCTTCCTCTCGCCACGTCTATCAGCCTCACGAACGGACGCATGGCCTACTACTTCCGGACGACGTTCACCTACACCGGCAACCCCGCCAACGCCACGCTCCAGCTCACCTACATGCTGGATGATGCCGCCGCCTTTTATCTCAACGGCGAGGAGATCCACCGCTCCTCGCTGATGCCGCCCGGAGACATCTCCGACACCACGGCCGCTACGGCCGCCATGTCGCCCGAAGGCGTCATCGAAGGCCCGTTCGTCCTGCCGGCCACGGCGCTGCGCACCGGCATCAACACGCTGGCGGTGCGGGTCCACCAGAACCAGAACGCCAGCTCCGACCTCGTTTTCGGCATGCAGTTGGACGTGCCCTCCACGGTCAACGACACCTGCACGCCCGGCGCGACCAACGCGACGGACGTAACCCTCTCCTCGCTGCCCGGCGTCTGTCTCAACGAGGTGCAGTCGCGCAACCTCGCCGGGGCCTTCGACAACGCGGGCGAGCGCGAGCCGTGGTGCGAGCTCTTCAACAGCGAGACCGGCAGCGTCTCGCTCGCCGGCTGGTCGCTGGCCACCGCCACGGACGATCCCGGCTGGGCCTTCCCCGCGGGCACCGTCATCGCCGCCCGCTCCTTCCTGCGCGTCTGGCTCGACGCCGAGCCCGCCGAAAGCACCGCCGACGATCTTCACGCCGGATTCCGCTTCGACGCCGCGTCGGGTATGCTGCTGCTCCGCGCGCCGGTCGACGGACGCGACGTGGCCGTCGACTATCTGCGCTTCGCCGGCAGCGCGACCAACGCGGCATGGGGCACCTATCCCGACGGCACCTCCAACCCGCGGCGCTGGCTCCATCCCGCGACGCCGGCCGCCGCCAACCGCATCGACCGGCCGGCATGCCGCATCGTGATCAACGAGTTCATGGCGCAGAATGACCTGTTCACCAATCCGCTCAACGGCAAGAAGGACGACTGGATCGAGCTGTTCAACGACGGTGCCGCGACCGTCGACCTCGGCGGCTTCGTGGTCACCGACACCCTGGTCGGCGAAAACCCGCCCGTGCCCGACTTGCGCAACACCAAATCGCTGGTCATCTCAAACGGCGTGACGCTCGTGCCGGGCCAGGCGCTCCGCATCTGGACCGGCGCTTCGAAGTCCACCACACTGCCCTTCGACCCCGCCAACCTTCAGGCACCCTTTGGACTCGGCAAGGACGGCGACCAGATCTGCCTCTTCAATCCCGCGCTCGAACTGGTCGACCGCGTGCAGTACGCCACCGAACAGAGCGCGCTGTCCAGCCTGGGCCGCTGGCTCAACGGCGCCGCGGGCGAACTCGCGACCTTCAGCCAGCCGACGCCGGGCCTGCCCAACCGGAACCCGCGCTTCGCGTCGGCGACCGTCGCCCAGCCGGCCGCATGCGCCTTCCGCGAGGAGGCCCCCTTCGCCTGCACGAACCGCTATGCCTCCGTCCGTCCCGGCCACTTTGTTTTCCGCCTCTATGCGACAGAAGGCCAAACGGTCCCCACCAATCTGACGTTCGACGCCGACGCGGGCGCGCTCGCGTGGACGCCGACGGAAGCCCAGGGACCCGCCGTCTATCCGCTCCGCGTCTGCGGCTTTTTGGCGGACGGCCTGAACGTGTGCGGGTGTGACGAAGTTCTGCTGACGCTCCGCGTTTTGGAGGCTCCCAGCCGCCCGGTCATCGGCGCGGTCACGAATCTCATGATCGATGAAGGCGCGCTCGCGGCCTTCACGGTCACCGTCACGCGCGCCGCGGAGATCCCACCGTATGCGACCGCCACGCGTTTACGCCTCGCGGGATCCCTGCCGACCAACGCCACGTTCAACGCCGACACCGGCGCGTTCACGTGGCAGACGGGCGAACCGGACGGCCCCGGCTCCCATCTCATCACCGTGATCGCGGAAGACGCGGACGATCCGACCGTCTCCGCCGTCACCAACGTCACGGTCACCGTGAACGAAGTCAACAGCGCGTTCACCTACGCGTCGCCGACGACCTTTTACCTCTGGCGCGAAGAGCCCTTTGCGGCGCATCTGCGCTACAGCGACCCCGATCTCCCGCCCAACGTGTTCAGCTACTCGCTCCTCTCCGGACCTTCGGGCTTGACACTCGACCCCGACACGGCTTTGATCCAATGGCGGCCGACCGCCGAGCAGACCGGCCCCTTCACCCTCCGGGTGCGCACCTTCGACAACGCGGGCGCGGCCCGCACCACAACCATCACCCTGTCGGTCGACACCCTCCACCTACAGGCGTCCGCCCTTGCGGCGGCCACCGCAGGCGGCGGCCTGAATCTCCAGTGGAAAAGCAAGCACGATGCGTTCTACACCATCGAATGGACCGCTTCTCTGGAGGCCCCCGCATGGCGCCCCGTCAACCCTGGCGCGCCGATCGCGGGCACCGGCGCCACCCTCTCATACCCGCTTGACCCCACCGTCTTCGGCACGTCCTCCAACGGATTTTTCCGAATCCTGCAGACGCGCGAATGAGGCGGCAGGGTGTGCTTCCACTTTGACCAAAAGGAATCACACCCGACGCGACGCGGCACGGCTTCCGTTTTCACACTGGCCATCCCCGCCGGTTTTGTTTTATGATTGAATCGATATTTTGAGAAGACTGGCATACATGCCTAAAAAGGTGGTACCCATGAAAACACGTCATCTCTTTTCTTTTCTGGCCGTCGCATCGGCGGCGAACGCGCTCTGGGCCGCCGACGGCACGTGGACCGCGGCAGGCGATGGCGACTGGAGCACGATCGGCAACTGGCAGAGCGACACGCCGGCTTCAGGCAGCGGTTCGACCGCCTTTTTCACCACCGGCGCAGGGACAGTCAATAACGACATGACCGATCTCGCGCTTCTCGGCATACAACTTTCGGGAACCGGTTTCACGCTGGCGGGTAACACGATCACCCTCGACAGCGCAGGCTTCCTCACGGTGCTCGGCGGCAGCCACGCCATCAGCCTGCCGCTGGCGTTGGCGGGCGACACGGCAGTCGCGGTCGCGACGAACGAAACCTTGACCTTGGGCGGGGAAATTTCCGGCACCGGCGGTCTGACCCTCAACGGCGGACGCGTGGTGCTCGGCAATGCCGTCAACGCCTACAGCGGCGGGACCGTGCTGCAGACCGGCCTGCTGGAGGTCGTGTCCATCGATTCGCTGGGACTCTCCCCGAATCCCGTGAAACTGGGCAAGGGAACCTTCCGTTACGCCGCGGACGCCCCCGGCGATCTCGCGCAGGGGTACACCGTCTTCAACGGCGGAGGCAACGCCTCGACGGTGTTGGATCTCCAAACCAACCTGACGGTGTCCGGCAAGGTTGACGCGCCGTCGGCCGGCGGAGGCCGCTTCGTCAAAATCGGACCGGGCACCCTCACCTACGCCTACCCCGGCTATCAGGTCCTGAACCGCGGCGGCTCGGGCGTCACCACGGACCGGAATCTGGTCGTCGACGCGCTCAACGGCGGCGCGGGTGTCGAGGGCTATCACGACTTCACGGTCGCAAACGGCAAGGTCGTCTTCAACACGCCGGGGCAGACCAACCGGCTCGTCAGCGGCGTCACGATCGGCGAGCGCTATCCGGCCGCCGCATACATGGACATTGGCGCGGGCGTGGTTCAGGCCCCCGACACCTGGTTCTCCCTCAGCCGCGGCAACGGGGATGCGACGACGCCCTATGCGTCGGGCGTGACGATGACGGGCGGACGCCTTGAGCTCTGGGGCCTCGTGATGGGCTACGGCGCGAGTATGCCCAGCTACAAGTGCTACCCCTTCTTCAACCAGAGCGGCGGCGAAGTCGTCATCGCAAACGACAGCCTCATCGGCGAGACCGCCGGTGCGAATCCCGCCTACACCCTGGCCGGCGGCAAGCTCACCAGCAACGGCACGTCGAGCGGCTTCGCGTTGAACCCCTGGTCTCAAGACGGCCTCTACGCCTCCCTGAGCATCGCGGGCAGCGGCACGCAAGCCGACTTTGCCAAACTGGCGGTCCGTAAAAATGCGGTGCTGTCGGTGACCAACGGCGCGACGCTCGGCGTGCGTTCCACCGAAACGGCGAACGCCGGCACAGTGATTTTCGACAACGCCACGCTCACGACCTATGCCCCGCTCAACCAGCCCAGTGAATGGTTCCACAACACGGCCAAACTCTACGTCGGCGCGGGCGGGCTCACGCTCAACGTCCCGGCGGGCCAGTCCGCCTATCTCGGCACGCCGCCCGTGACCAATCCCGCCAGCCCCGGCGGACGGATCACCAAGACCGGCGCGGGCACGCTCGCTCTCTACAACACCGAGATGCCGCTCGACGTCAACGCCGGCCGGCTGAAGCTGACGGGCGGGCACCTCACCACCAACAAGGTCGTCAAGACCATCGCGCTCGCGTCGGACGCCGAACTCGAGCTGGCCGTGCCCCACGCGGCCGAGTCGGACACGCTCTCGCTGGCCGGCCCGAACCGGTTTGAGCTGACGTTGCCCGACCTCGCGGACCGCGCGGAGCTGTGGCAAATGAACAGCGCGGCCACCCGGCGCAGCGACGGCGTCTTGCAGCTCGCCTATCCGGCCGCCAACAAGGTCGGCTCGGCCTTCATGACCCGCCCCGTCAGCGTGACCAACGCCTGGACGGCCTCGTTCTCGGTGGCGGCGGTCGGCGGCCGCACGCTGAACAACCAGGGCGACGGCGTGTGCTTCGTGCTCCAGAACGACGGCCGCGGCGCGGGCGCATACAGCACGAACGTCACCGGCTTCGGCTATGCGGGAGCGATGCTCCCCGTCACCAATTCCTTCGCCGTGGCGCTCGATCTCACCAACCGCCGGCTGCGCTTCGGCACCAACGGCGTCTTTGTGTCGCAAGTCTACGATCTCGCGTTCCTGCCGGGCCTCGGCGCGGACAGCGACAAAACTTACTTCTCGGTCAGCTACGACGGCAGCGGGCGGCTCTCCTGCGTTCTGACGCGCAAAGGCCTGCAGACCTCGCCTTACATCTATGCGGTCAACCTGCAAAGCCTGGTCGGCGGCGCGACGGCATACGCCGGTTTCACGGCGGGCAACAGCTCGGGGCGTTTTGAACAGCACTGGGTTGACGACATTTCCTTCGCCACCTCCGATCCCGCCAAATCCTTCGGCCAGTATGGCGGCAAACTGGCGCTCACGGCGGGCCAGCGCCTCGGCGTGACGCTCAACCCCGTGCCGGCGCAGAACGGCTTCGGCCTCGGCGAGCTGACCTACGCCGACGGCAGCGTGCTGGATATCCGGCAGCCTTACACGCCGCCGTTGCCGGCCCCGACCCTGACCGATCAAGGCCTGTGGAAACTGAACGCCTGCGCGCACTGGAAGCCCGACGGGCGGCTGGCGCTGACCACCAACGCCAACTGGAATTCCGGGACGGCCTTTCTCACCAACCGCTACCCCGTCACCGGTTCGTGGACGGCCCGGTTCGGATACGACATCGGGCTCGGTTCCACGCCCCCGGCGGACTACTTCAACCTCATCGTCCAGCGGGATTCGCCCGCCAGCACGACCCACACGCCCAATCCGGGCTTCGCCATCATGTGGCGCTACTACGAGGGCAACAATCAGAAGACGCAGGTCAAGATGTACACCAACGGCGTCATGGTGATCGCGTCGACAAACATCGCGCCCGTCAACCTGGTCACCGGCGGCCACGCCAACATGACGGTCTCTTATGATGCGGGCGCAAAGGCGGTCACCGTGATCACCGAACAGGCGGCGGGGGCTTTCACCAACGTCTTCGGCGGCGTGGACATGGTCGCGGCCGCCGGGGCGACCTCCGCATACTTCGGTCTCGGGGCTGCCACGGGCGGACTCAACGCCGAAAACCTCATCACCGACTTCGCGCTTGAAACCGCCGGCGGCGTGTCCGACACCTCGTGGCAGCGCGGTTACCTCGCGTTCGGCTCCGCCAGCGGAAGCGGCACGCTGGTCAAGCGCGGCAATGCGGCGCTCGGCATTCAAGACGGTCCCGGCAACGCCTTCAGCAGCGCCGCCGTGCGGCTGGAAGAGGGCGGGCTCGTGCTGCGCAAAACGGCGTGCGAGCCGCTCACGCTCGGCGACGACTTCTATCTGAGCCGATGGGCGTCGTGGGCGCCCGGAGGGGCGCTGCAAACGATGTTCGTGTTCCCGTCCACGGCGGGCAACGCGGTTACGGCCAAGCGCCATGTCGTGTCGCAGCCGTGGACCGCCCGCTTCACCTTCTTTGTCGGCGCGCGCAACGGCGCGGCTGACGGTTTCTCGTTCTTTATGCACAACGACCCGCGCGGCCTCGCCGCGCTGGGCTCGGCCGCCTCAGGCGCCGGCTATCTCGGCATCGCCAAAAGCGTGGCGCTGGAATGGAACTTCTACGAGGGCGACACCATGCGCAACACCGTCGTGCTGGGTTTGGACGGCGCGTATGTCGGCGACCGGCGCAGCAGTCTGCCGATCAAGATCACGAGCATCTACCAGGAGACCGACATGGAGGTCCGGCACGATCCCGACGCGCAGACGCTGGCATTGACCATGTGGCAGGGAACGAACGTTTTCGCCACCGTGTTCTCGAACGTCAACATCCGGGCGCAGGTGGGCGACGATCTGGCCTACGTGGGCTTCGGTTCGGGGTGCGGCGGCCAGCAGTGCGAGACGCGCGTCAAGGACTTCCGTTTCGCGCTCACCGCGCCGACCAATCCCGTCCCCCTCTCCGCCTGCCTCGGAACGGCGATCCTGCCGGCCGGCGCGACCAACATTGTGACGCTCGACACGGCGGTCTCCGGCGCGTCGTTCGCGATCTCCTCCGCGCAGATCGGCGACGGTGCGGCCTTCGGCCTCGAATCGGCGAACGCCAACGGCGGCACACTGGCGGTGGCGGGCGCCGCGCTCGCGGGCGATGCGACGTTCGACGTGCGGACAGGCGCGACGCTGTCGTTCGCGGACCTCACCGGCGGCGCCGCGCTCATTAAAGCCGGCGCCGGCACGCTGTCGCTCGCCGGCACGGCCGCGGGCTATACGGGCGACACCTTCCTGAACGGCGGCACGCTGTCGCTCGGGGCGGCGCTGCTGCCGACCGGCACGGACCTTTACGTCACGCCCGGCGCGACGCTGAACCTCGCCTTTACCGGCAAGCAATATGTCCACGCGCTCTTCGTGGACGGCGCGGCGATGCCCGGCGGCAGGTACACGTCCGAAAAGGTTTCTTGGATCACCGGACCCGGCACGCTCGTCGTAACCTACCCGCCGGTCGGATCCATGATGTTCCTGCGATAATTCAGAGGGTGCGAGCAAAGGGGAGAAGGTCGCGGACGGCCTCGTCCGCGACCCCAGTCGTCTGCGCACGTTTCAAGCCGACGCGCGCGTTGCCCTCGGGTCAGTGAATCGCCGTGTGCGCCCTCCACCAAATATCCTTTTCTCATTGACGTGCACTCTGCCGCTATGGTGGAATAATCATTAATCCGAGCGGTATCCGCTAGGGACAGACGGTTAGGGGAAGATTATGCTCGTTTTTCAAAAACGCCTGCCTTTCATCTTTTCGATTCTCGGGATTGCGGCGCTGTGCGCCGCCGCGCCGTTCACCAAAACGTTCCCGTTCGTGCAGCCTGACGGCACGCGCGTCGAGCTGTGGGGCACGGGCGACGAATTCCGGGCGGTGTTCGAGACGCTGGACGGCTACACCGTCCTCTTTGTCCCGGCCGCGAAAGCATACTTCTATGCGGGCCTCTCGGCGGACGGAACGGACCTGATCCCGACCGCGCTGCAGGTCGGCCAAGGCGATCCGTCCGCGCTCGGGCTGGCGAAACACCTGCGCATGAGCCCGGAGGTGGCCAGGGCCAAGGCGCGCGCGCGTTTCGCGCGCTGGGATGCGGCGACAAAGAACAGCGAGCGCTGGCTCGCGAGGAAAGCCGCGGCGCGCGCCGCCGAAAGCGCGGCGGCAGGCGGACGGACGACCCTGTCACCGCCGGCTTACACGACCACCGGGACCAGGGCCGGGCTCTGCCTGCTGATCGATTTCAGCGATGCCACCAACACGATTTCGCGGGCCGAGATCGTCAACTTCTGTAACGGGGACGCGTATACGGGATTCGGCAACAACGGCTCGGTTAAAAAATATTTTCAGGACAACTCGGGCGGGCTGCTGACCTACACGAACATCGTGACGGTCTACATCCGCATGGCCCGTCCCAAAACCTATTACAACGACACGTCGGCAGACTGTGGCGACCAGGCCAACCTGCTGATCAAAGACGCGGTCGCCATCATGAAGGCGCTCCCGAACTACGCGTCCGAGATCGCGCCGGCGTTCGCAAACCTGACCGTTGACGGAAACGGCTACGTCCAGGCCTGCAACGTGTTTTACGCGGGCGACGACAGCGGCGTCTGGTCCTACGGGCTCTGGCCCCACTCGTGGGCGCTTTACAATGTCGGCGCGCAGACGCTCACGGCCGGCATCGCCATCCACCCGTATCAGATCACCAACATCGGCAGCTCGCTCGAACTCGGCACCTTCTGCCATGAGAACGGGCACATGCTCTGCGACTACCCCGACCTCTACGACTACGACATCGACCCTGAGACGGATTACTACGATTCGGTGGGCGGCGCGGGCGCGTTCTGCCTGATGAACTCAGGCGGGTACGGCGCGAACCCCGTGCAGGTCTGCGCCTACCTCAAGCGCGCGTCCGGCTGGGCGACCACCATCGACCTGACGTCCGCCTCTTCCCTGACGGCGAGCCTAAGCTCATCGGGCCCGGGCTTCAACACCTTCTACCGCTTCGTCAAGCCCGGCGTGCCGACCGAGTATTACCTCGTCGAAAACCGCCAGCAGTCAGGGCACGACGCCGAAATTCCCGCCTCCGGCATCGCGGTCTGGCACATCGACGAACTCGGCGACCGCGACAACCAGAGCCTGGCGTACAACACCTCCCATGCGAACTACGAGGTGACGCTCGTCCAGGCCGACAACCAGTGGCACTTCCAAAACAACAGCAACAGCGGCGATCCCGAAGACCTTTATTACAGCGGCAATACCGCGGACGGATACGGCAACGCCTTCAACGACGCCACCGCCCCCTGCTCGCGCTGGTGGGACGGCAGCGCGTCCGGCATCAATTTCAGCGGTTTCAGCGCCAGTGCCGCCACCATGACGTTCACCGTCCAGCCGCCCCTTCTGTCCGTCGGCACGACAAGCCCGCTGGCCGCCGGCACGCTCGGCCTCCCCTACCGCCAGACGCTCTTAGCCTACGGAGGCCGCGAGCCCTACACGTGGACCCTGGTATCGAACGCGCTGCCCGCCGGCCTTTCACTCAGCAGCGCCGGCGTGATCGACGGCACGCCCTCCGCCGCCGGAACCTTTGTTTTCGGCGTGCGTGTGAGAGACGCCACCAACGGCACGGCGACCGCGAGCCTGAACCTGACGGTAAACCAGCCGCGCGGCATCCCGTTCACGGAGACGTTCGAAAACGGGGGCAATGCGCCGGACGGCTGGACCCAGGAACACGTCTCGGGAACGACCGCCTGGGGCTTCCTGTCCGGGAGCTCTTTTGGGTCGCCGGAGAGCGCGCACGGCGGCAGCTACAACGCGTGTTTCGCCATCGATGACTATTCCGCGCCCGTGGCCAGGCTGGTCTCGCCCATGATCTCCTTCGGGAAGGCGACGCATAACGCGCAGCTGAGCTTCTGGCACTGCATGAAGGCGTGGTCAGGCGATCAGGACGAGCTCAGAGTCTATTACAAAACCGCGCCGACCAACAGCTGGATTCCGTTGGCCTCCTACACGGGCAACGTGCCCGCATGGACGCAAAGGACCTTGTCTCTGCCCGCCCCAAGCGACACCTACCTCATCGCCTTCGAGGGAACCGCGAATTACGGCTACGGCGTCTGCGTCGACGACGTGGCCGTCACCGCGAGCCTGAGTCCTTACGGGACATGGCAGACAAACTGGTTCACGTCAGCCGAAATCGCCGCGGGACTCATCACCGGCGACTCCGGCGATCCGGACGGCGACGGCATTCCGAACCTGTTGGAGTATGCGATGGCGCTCAACCCCCGGTTGATCGATACAGCAGGATTGCCCATCGGCGGCGTGTGGAGCCAGTATCTGAGTCTGAGTTACCGGCAGAACAAGCAGGCGACTGACCTCGTGTATGAAGTGGAAGCCTGCACCAACCTCTTGGACGGGCTCTGGTCCACCAACAACGTGTCAGAAACACTGCGTTCGGACAGCAACCAGTGGTGGCAGGTGACCACGCGCCACAGCGTGCCGGTGACCAACGCCCCCGCCCGCTTCATGCGCCTCAACGTCACCCTTCCGTAACGCCGTACCGCCTCTGCACCGGCAAGCTTTGCGGAGCATCGGGGGGCGGGGATGGCCCCGGTTTTGCGTCACGCGTTCATCGGAAACGCAAAATCCACGCGCCCCCCGTCACCCACCGATTACGTCAGCCGCTCATTTTTCTCTACCGACGCTTCAAGAAAGTGTGATATTTTAATTAAAGTATAAGTGTAGGAGTGCGTGTGTGTTTGGACGGGAAAAACAGGTAAAACGGGATTTGGTGACGCGCTATGAAGCGAAGTACATCATTCCCCGTGATCGCGTCCCTGCGATCCGGCAGTTCATCAAGCCCTTTTGCCGGCCTGATCCCTATACCCACGGCGATCCGCCGGAGTACACGATCACGACGCTGCAGTTGGACGATCCCGCCTACTCGCTCCATTACGCCAAGGAGCGCGAGATGGTGCGGCGTTTCAAGCTGCGGGCGCGGACCTACGGCGAGATCGGGTCGGCGCCGGTGTTTGCGGAAGTGAAGGCGAAGCTGGAGGAGACGATCGTCAAGACGCGCGTGGCGATCCCGTTCAACGCGTGGAGCAAAGAGCTGGTGTCCGGCATACGGCTGCCGCTCCGCTTCAAGAGCGCGCGACAGGAGATTGATTTTCTGCAGTTCAAGCGGCTGGTCTGGGAGCTGGGCGCGGAGCCGAAGGCGCTCGTCCGCTATGTCCGCGAATCGTACGTGGGCACCACGGACCGGTACGCCCGGGTGACTTTCGACAGGAAGCTCCAGTACCAGATGACGGACTCTTGGACGGATTTCGGCCGGAGCGGCTTATGGCGCGGCATGGATTCATCGGAGGCGCAAGGGTTCGGGCTGTCCTACTCCGGCGTGATTCTGGAAGTGAAGGCCCTGTCGTATACGCCGGTGTGGATGATGGACATGGTGGAGCGGTTCGAGCTGCGCAAGACGGGGAACTGCAAGTATTCGACGGCGATTTGGCGCGAGGGCTTTTTCTGCGGTTATCCGGCAACGAACGAGGCGACGGACGAGGCGCTGGCGCTGATTTGAAAGTGAGTGACGGTTTGAACGTAAACGATTATCTGTCGATGTTTTTCGGGACACAGGCGCCGCTCAGCCCGGCCCTGGTGGCGGGCGCCTTGGTGCTCAGCTTCCTGCTGGCCATGGTCTTTGCGGCGGTCTACCAGCACACCTTCCGGGGCTTCACCTACTCCCGCTCCTACATTCACTCCATGGTGCTGGGCAGCATGGTGACGTGCATGCTCATCATGGCGGTCGGCAACAATCTGGCGCGCGGCATGGGGATCCTCGGCACGCTGGCGATCATCCGCTTCCGTACGCCGGTGCGCGACCCCCGCGACGCCATGTTCCTGTTCGCCTGTCTCGGCGTCGGCATCGCCTGCGGCGCCGAAATGCCGCTGGTCGCGGTGATCGGCACCTTCATCATCAACGCCGCGGCGCTGCTGCTGCACTGGGCTCCCTTCGCCTCGCGGCGCGAGTACGAAGGCCTCTTTCGCTTCCTCATGCCCGTCAACGACGCGAAAGCGGAGCAGGAAGTGCAGGATCTGCTCAAGCGGTACTGTTCGTCGTTTTACCTGCTGGGCATGCGCGATGCGGAACAAGGCGACAGCATGGAGTTTTCTTATCAGGTGCGCCTGCTGGACCCGGCCTACCAGCAGGACCTGGTGCTCGCCTTTAAGAACGCCGGAAGTTTTGGCGACCCCGTGCTGCTGATGCAGCGGACGACGGTGGAATTGTAAGGACAGAGCGATATGACGACCCATTACACACGTAATAAGATGCCGATGCCCTTCAGGGTTCGGGTGCGCCGTCTGCTGCGGGCCTCTTTCCTGTTGTTCATCCTTGCGCTGATCCCTTCCTTCTTGTGGCTTCAGACGCAAGATCCCGCAGCGTATCGTTTCAACGGCCTCGTGGAGTCGGAGTCCGAAACGGTGGGGCCGCTCGAGACCGCGCGCATCCTGTCGATCGAGGTGCAGTCCGGCCAGCGCGTCAACGCGGGCGATGTGCTGGTGCGGATGGACGCCTCAGACCGGGCGCTGGACATGGCGATGAATGAAGCCCGGCTCAAAGACTACGAGCAGGGCGTCTTGAGCTACGAACAGGGCGCGGAGCGGCACCGCCAAGATTTGCAGGAGTCGGAGCGGCGCAGCCGTCAGGCGGTGCAGGAGGCGGCGGTCGCGTTGGAGGCGGAAAAAATGAACCGCGCCCGGGACGCCGCGGAGTTGGCGGGCCTCCGGGCAGAGATCGCGCGGCTGCAACCGCTGGTCGACCGGCGGCTGGTCAGCGAAACCGAGCTCTCCTCGCTGCGGCCTCAAGCCCAAGCGCTGGAGCAGAGCGTGGCCCAGTACGCGCCGCTGATCGATGCGCTTCAGAAGCGCCACGAGCTGGCTCTCAAGGATTTGGAAGACGTGCGGTCGCGTCTGGCTGCGGCCTCCTCCGGAGCAGGGTCGCCGGCCTCCCCGATCGCCGCCACGATGCGGCGGGCGGCGGAAACCTGCCGGCAAGCCTCGGCCCATGATCCCGCCGTGCTGCGGGCCTCGCGCTCCGGAATCGTGTCGCGCGTGCTGCGCCAGCCGGGCGACGTGGTGGTGGCGGGCGAACCGGTAGTCCGGGTGACCTCTTCCAGTTCGCTCTACATCACCGGGCTGCTGACGCAGCGCCAGCTCGAGGGGCTGGCGGTCGGCGACAAGCTGCGGGTGACGCGCGCCGCCGATGCGCGCCGCGCCGCCTTGACGGCCCGCGTGGAGACCGTCGAGCCCGAGGTGATGGATTTGCTGGACCCCTTCAATCCGGCGCCGCGTTTTCCCGTAAGGGGACGGCGCGTGCGCCTGCGCGTGCTGGACGAAAACAACACGCTGGTGCCGGGCGAGTCCGTCACGCTGGACACCGGACGCCGCGAAACGTGGTTGGAAGGAATGAAACGGATCTGTTTTTTTGGCGGATGTAGGCCGACGTCGCTGTAGAGGCCCCGACAGAGGGCCAGAGGTTGTGAACGTGATGGAGACTCAGTGTGTTTGGCGCGGGATCAGAAGCTGCGGTGCCGGAATCGTCGGCTTGGCGTATGCCGGGTGCGCCAATGTCGATCATGCGGCCGTAAAGGCCGGATCCGCCGCCGAGCCGACGGCCGTGGCGGTCGCGGCGGCCACGCCTGCGGCACCGGCCGACGGCTATGACTGGGACACCTTGGCCCGGATGGCGGCGGCCAACTGCGGCGAGGCCAAAGCGTTGCTGCTGGAGGCGCAGGCCGAACGGTATCAGACGGCGGTCGATACCGGCTGGCGGAATCCGCAGCTGCGCACCGGCTACCACTGGGGGGACGAGAGCGAAAAGACCGCGTCCAGCAGCGGGATCGGCACCGACGGCGACGGCATCCAAGAGGCCGAAACCCACGCCGGCGAGTGGGAAGACCGGTCATTCGGCGGCGGAACCGCCGGACTGCGGGTATATACCGCCAACCCGTTCGTCAACCGGTGGCTTCGCAAGCGCGGAACGGCGGCGGCCAGAGCCTTGGAAAAGAAGTCGGAAGAAGAGGCCTACGCGGTCTTCTGCGAGGTCCGGACGCTGTGTTTGGAGGCCGATCTGCTGCGCGAGGAGATCGCGCTGTTGACGGAGATGTCCGAGGTGCGCGCCCTGATCCGCGACGTCCGGCGCGAACAGGCGGACGCGGGCGAGTCCAGCCCCCTCGACCTGATCCGCTCCGAGACGCGGGTGGCCTCCCTGCGGTCCGAGATTTTCGAGAAGCAGACCGCCCGGCAACAGCTCGTGCGGCGCATCGCCGTGCTGGCAGGCCTGTCCGCGGAGCAGATGAAGCTGCGGCCGAGAACGGCGGTCGCGCCCGTGGCGCCAGCCTATCTCGACCCCGCCGTCCTGACGGACCTCGCTTTCCTGCGGCGCCCGGATCTGGCGCGGGCCGAGCAGGAAAAAGAGGCGGCGGCGCACGGCCTCAAAGCCGCCCGGGCCGGACAGATCCCATGGCTCGAGTACGTCGAGGGCACGTTCGAAGACGAGAGTTCGCGGTCTTACAGCTATTCGGAGGACTTCAGCGGGCGCGACCGCACGACCCGCGACGAGACGGAATGGCAGGTGCGCGTGGCCGTGACCGTGCCGGTCTTCAACTGGCTGGGCGACGAAATCAAGCTGACGCGCGCCCAGCTGGCCGCGGCGGAGACGCGTGTCCAAGGGCTGTACGACACCGTCCGCCTGGAAGTCGGCGGCGTGCTGGAAGATTACCGCGCCGCCCGCGGCGAACGCGACCGGCTGACGGGTGAATGCGAGCGCCTGAACTCGACGATGTCGAAGCGGATCGACGCGTTGGCGCAGGAACCGACCATCAAACGCGAAGAGGTGCTGGCCGCGCGCGAAGAGCTGATCGCCTACCGGCGCATCTGCCTGAAGGCCGAGCGTGAATGCCTGCGCACGGCGCAATATCTGGAAACGGTGAGCGGCGGGTCGTTGGCCCAGAAGCAGTGAGGTGTGGGATGAAGCGGAAAATCACAGGCGCCGTGGCGCTGGCCGCCAGCGCGGCCCTCTGGGCCCACGCCGCGCTCGTCGTCAACGAGGCGTGCTACGACAACTCGGAGCTGGCGGACGAGACGGGCAACACCGGCTTGGACTGGATCGAGCTTTACAATTCGGGGCCCTCCGGCGTCAACGTGTTGGGCTACGGCCTCTGGGAGAACAACACGTACGCCGAGTCCGTCAAGCTGCCGAACTACACCATCCCCGTCGGCGGTTTCCTGGTGGTCTTCGCCGACTCCGATCTGGTCAGCCCCTATACGGTGTGGACCAACGCGCCGGACCTCGCCGTGGTTCCGGCCAACGCGACGTGGAAATATTCGGCACCCTCGTCCGCGCCCGCGGCGACCTGGAAGACCAACACCTTCAACGACGCCTCATGGGGCAGCGGCATCGCGCCCTTCGGCTACAACGACCCCAAGCTGAACATGGACTGCGCAACGGTCCTCGGGTACGGCGGGAACCCCGCGAGCCGCTACCCTGCGGCCTATTTCCGCAAGACCTTCACGCTGGCCAACCCCTCGGCGGTCACGGGGATCGTCGTCAACGCGCGGCTCAACGACGGCGCGGTGGTCTACCTGAACGGCGTCGAGGTGCTGCGGCAGAACATGCCGGACGGCGCGGTCGCCTATTCGACGCTGGCCTCGATGGGCGTGCCGTCGACGCTGTGGACCTCCACCCTGCTCCCGACCAACGGGCTGGTGGCCGGGACCAACCTGCTCGCGGTCGAGCTGCACCAGGCCGCGGTCTCCAGCGTGGACCTGATTATGGACCTGACCGTCACGGCGCTGGTCAGCGCACAGGTGCCGTTCGTCCACTGCAACTTCGGGCTGGGAAAATCCGGCGCCGACAACGTCCATCTCTTCAACAGCGCGGGGACGCGGATCCACCGCTTCGACGAGTCGGGCTATGAGCTCGGCGAGAACAAGTCCTACGGCCTCGCGGTCGACGGCGCGACGGGTACCTACAAGAAATACTCCCGCCCGACGCCCGGCCTGCTCAACAGCACCTACCCGCAGAAGTACCAGGAGACGCTCGCGTCGCAGAAGCCCACCTTCTCCGTCCCGCCCGGATTCTATCTGGCCAACCAGAGCGTCGTGCTGAACACGGCGCAGGCCGGCTACCGCGTTTACTTCACGCTGGACGGCAGCGACCCGCGGGACTCTTCGGTTTACGTCTTCAGCGGATATCCGGTCACGCTCAACGCGGCCGCGCCGGCCACCAACGGCCTCGCGTGGCTCCGCACCAACCCCGTGGAGATCGGCGCCGCAGTGCCGGCGGCGGCGTGGCTGCCGCCGGTGGGCAGCGTGCCCAAGGCCGTGGTGCTGCGGGCGATCGCGGTCGACGCCACGTTGCAGCAGTTCTGCTCGCCCGAGACGCGCGGCACCTATTTCATCGGCGCCGCGTTCACGAACCGCACGCTGCCGGTCGTCTCGCTCATCACCGACACGAACAACCTGTTCGGCTTCGCTTCCGGCCTCTACGTCCCCGGCAAGTATTACGCCGATTCGCCCGAGGGGTACGGCCTCAACAAATGGGGCAAGCCCTACGCCAACTACCACCAAGACAGCAACGGCGTCAGCTGGGAACGCCCGGTGTACTTCGAGCTGTTCGAGACCGCGCAGACCGCGGCGGCGGTGGCCCAGGTGCTGGGCGTGACCATGCACGGCGGCGGCACGCGCGCGATCCCGCAGAAGACCCTCTACCTGCTGGCGCGCGCGGCCGAATACGGCTCCGACAACGTCAGTTACCCGCTCTTCCCCGACGAGGCCCCGACCGCCTACAAGCGCTTCCTGCTGCGCAACAGCGGCAACGACTGGTACGGCCCCGACTACGGCGGGGTCGCTACCCTGATGAAAGACGCCGTGTTCCACCGCATCGTCAAGAACCTCGACATCTCGGTGATGGCGTACCGCCCCACCGTCGCCTACGTCAACGGCGAGTATTGGGGCATCCACAACCTGCGCGAGAGCTTCGACAAGCACTACCTCGCCACGCGCTACGGGCTCGAAGCCGACAACATGGACCTCCTCATGCACGAGGAAGACGCGATCGACAACGACAAGGTCAAGATCACGCGCATCGACGGCGACACCGCCTGCGACGAGGAGTACGAGTCGCTGATCGACTGGATCCAGGACAACCCGCTCGCGCAGGATGCCAACATGCAGCGCGTCCAGTCGGCCGTCGTCTTCACCAACGGGCTCAATGTCCCGATCACGGGCATCGACGTCACCAACCACGCCGACTACATCATCGCCGAGACCTTCTTCGCCAACACCGACTGGCCCATCAACAACTGCGATTTCTGGCGGGCCCACACCAACCAGGTCGCGAGCGCCGGCAAATACGGCGACACGCGCTGGCGCTGGATGCTCTATGACCTCGACGTGGCCGGCGAGCAGCCCGAGGGCGCGGCGTTTGACATGTTCGACTACCTGCAGTCCAGCAAAATGACCGGCGGCAGCGAGCCGGGGTTCCTGATCAACCAGCTCTGGTCCAACATGGGGTTCCGCAATTATTTCGCGAACCGCTACGCCAATCTGCTCAACACCACCTTCCGCCCGGAGCGGATGTCCGCGCTCATCTCGCAGGCCGCAGAGGCGATCCGGCCGGAAGTGGAAACCCATTTCCGCCGCTGGGGCCGCACCACGACGATGCCGCAGTGGGGGGCCGCCGTGAGCAACGTGCTGGCGAACTACACGGCGACCCGCCACGCCGTGTCCTGGGCGCATCTGGACGCCGCCTTGGTGCTCGGCGGCACCGGCACGCTGACCGTGGCCAACAGCGACGCGGGCGGCACCGGCGGACGCTTCACGGTGAACGGCGTGATCATCGACGCGTCGACCGAGGGCGTGACCAACCGCGCCGCATGGTCCGGAACCTTCTTCCGGAGTTTGCCCGTGCCGGTGCAGGCCGTGCCGGACGCGGGTTACGTCTTTGACGGCTGGGTCGGCACGGCGGTCACGAACCCCTCGCCATCCCTCTTCGTCGGGCCGGCACCGATCACGCTGACGGCCCGCTTCCGCCCCGCCGCCGCGCCGGCCTACTCGCCCTCCGGCTACGAGCGCTGGCAGCTCGCGAACTACAGCGAACAGGAAATCCTGGGCAGCGGCGCGGCGCTTCCCGACGCCGCCTCCGGCTGCGCGGGACTCAGCAACGTCCAGCTCTACGCCTTCGGCATGAGCCGCAGCGACGGGCTCTCTGACGAGCAGCGGCAGGCCCGCATGGCCCTTTCGATCCACAGCCAGAGCAACGCGCTGTGGGTGGGCTACACGCGCCTGAATGGATCCTTCAACGACGTGAATTACACGCTCAAGACCGCGGCCGGACTGGCCGCGCCGGTCGCTTGGAGCAATGCGGTGACCGGGCTGGACCTCGATCCGGTGACCCTCACAAACGTCCTCGACGCGTCCACCTGGTTCTATGAGGTCCGGCTCCCGGCAGCCTCTCCCGCCCGCGATGCCCGCTTCTTCAAGCTGGAAGCCGCGCTTCAATAAGAACAGGGGACAACCGGACCGGGTCAAAAAGACGCAAACGGTGATCAAGCGGGTCAATATGGCCCGCTTTCTTTTTTTATACCAACCGGTCTAACTATTTGTTTTATAGCAAGTTAAACACATCCTCAGCGAACTGGCATATCCAGTGCTCATAGGCATGTCGACAGTCTTTGTCGAGGGTATAACCGAGACTGAAAAAAGGAGACCGACCCATGACCGATTTAAACAAATGGACCCAAAAGGCTCAGGAGGCGCTTCAGAGCGCCCGCGAGACCGCCATCCGCTTTGCACACCAGCAGCTGGACGCCGAGCATTTGCTGGCCGCCCTGCTCGACATGCAGGACGGCCTGGCCGTCTCGCTGCTGCAGCGCCTCGGCGTCGCGATTCCGCAGCTCCGCGCCCGCGTGGAAGAGGAGCTGGGGCGCAAGCCGCGCGTGTCCGGCGACACCGAAGAGGGCAAGATCTATGTGACCCAGGCGCTCAACGACCTGCTGGTGCGGGCTGGCGACTACGCCAAGCAGCTGAAGGACGAGTATCTTTCGGTCGAGCATCTGCTGCTGGCCATGGCCGACTCGGGACGACGCACCCCGTGCGGGCGCCTGTTGGCGGAAGCGGGCGTCGACACCAAGAAGCTCTTGGAGGCGCTCAAAGAGGTGCGCGGCAACCAGCGCGTCACCACCGACAACCCCGAAGGCCAATACGAGGCCCTCAAGAAATACGGCAACGACCTGGTCGAACTCGCCAAGTCCGGCAAGCTCGACCCCGTGATCGGCCGCGACACCGAGATCCGCCACGTGGTGCGCATCCTTTCGCGCAAGACCAAAAACAACCCCGTGCTGATCGGCGAGCCCGGCGTGGGCAAGACCGCGATCGTCGAGGGGCTCGCGCAGCGCATCGTGCGCGGCGACGTGCCCGAAGGCCTCAAGGACCGCACCATCTTCTCGCTCGACATGACCGCCCTGATGGCCGGCGCCAAATACCGCGGCGAATTCGAGGAGCGCCTCAAAGCCGTGCTCAACGAGATCAAAGCCGCGGAGGGTCGCATCCTGCTCTTCATCGACGAGATCCACACCATCGTGGGCGCGGGCAAGACCGAAGGCTCAAGCGACGCGGGCAACATGCTCAAGCCCATGCTCGCGCGCGGCGAGCTGCACTGCATCGGCGCGACCACGCTCGACGAGTACCGCAAGCACATGGAGAAGGACGCCGCGCTGGAGCGGCGCTTCCAGCCCGTGCAGGTCGACCCGCCCACCGTGGAGGACACCATCTCGATCCTGCGCGGACTCAAAGACCGCTTCGAGCGCCACCACAACGTGCGCATCCAGGACGCCGCGCTGGTCTCCGCCGCCGTGCTCTCCGACCGCTACGTGCAGGACCGCTTCCTGCCGGACAAGGCCATCGACCTCTTGGACGAGGCCTGCGCCTCGATCCGCACCGAGATGGACTCCATGCCCGCCGAACTGGACGAGATCACCCGGCGCGTCACGCGCCTGCAGATCGAGGAGACCGCGCTCAAGAAGGAGAAGGACCACGCCTCCAAGCTGCGCCTCGACGAGCTGCGCAAGGAGTTGGCCGACCTCAAGGCGCAGGCGGACGCCATGACCGCCCGCTGGCAGTCGGAAAAGAAGGTGCTCGACGAGACGCGCGTCCTGCGCGAGCAGCTTGAGGCCGCGCGCACCGCCTACGACAAGGCGGAGCGCGCCTACGACAACAACAAGGCCGCGGAGCTGAAGTACGGGACCATCCCCGAGCTGGAGAAAAAGCTGAAGGCCGCGCAGACCAAGCTCCAGTCGAAAGACGGCTCGGTCATGCTGCGCGAGGAAGTCACTTCCGAAGAGATCGCCGAGGCGGTTTCGCGCTGGGCCGGGATCCCGGTCACCAAACTGCTCGAAGGCGAGCGCGAGAAACTTCTGCACCTGCCGGACGTATTGCACCGTCGTGTGGTCGGTCAGGACGAGGCGGTTGAAGCCGTCTCGGACGCTGTGTTGCGCTCGAGGGCGGGCATCAAAAACCGCCAGCGTCCGGTAGGTGCTTTCCTTTTCCTCGGGCCCACGGGCGTGGGCAAAACCGAGCTCGCCAAAACGCTCGCGGCCGAGCTGTTCGATTCCGAAGCGGCGATGGTGCGCATCGACATGTCCGAGTACATGGAGAAGCACACCGTCTCGCGCCTGGTCGGCGCGCCCCCCGGCTACGTCGGCTACGAGGAGGGCGGCCAGCTCACCGAGGCCGTGCGCCGCAAACCCTACAGCGTGGTCCTGCTCGACGAGATCGAAAAGGCCCATCCCGACGTCTTCAACATCCTGTTGCAGGTGCTCGACGACGGCCGCCTGACCGACAGCCACGGCCGCACCGTCAGCTTCCGCAACGCGGTGGTCATCATGACCAGCAACATCGGCTCGGAGTGCCTGGCCGCTGATCGGACGGATCTGTCTGACCGCTCCGATCGGTCCGAAATTCCCGAGAAGACCCGCCGCAAGGTGCTCGACCTGCTCAAGACCCACTTCCGTCCGGAATTCCTCAACCGCCTGGACGAGACCGTGCTCTTCAAGCCGCTCGGCCACGCCCAGATCGCGGCCATCGTGCGCTTGCAGCTCGAGGACCTGCGCAGCCGCATGCAGGAGCAGGAACTGGCGCTCGATATCGATGCCGAGGCCATCGCGTGGCTTGCGGACAAGGGCTTCGACCCCGTGTACGGCGCGCGGCCGGTCAAGCGCGCGCTCCAGCGCGAGCTGGAGACCCCCGTGGCCCGCAAGATCGTGGCCGGCGATTACGCGCCCGGCGCGACCGTGCGCGTGACCGTCTCCGGCGGCGCTTTACGCATCGCGTGATCCCGCAAGATTGAACCCGCCCGCCGGATGGTGTATGGTGTGTGAATCATGCACCCGGGCCTTTCCGTCGTGGCGGCGGAGGGGCCCGCATTCACGGGGGATCAACCGTATGTCAGGCTGGGGTCTTTCGCTCGCGTTCGTCATGGCGGTCGCCGTCATGCTCGTGTCGATCTCGAAGTTCAAGGTCCACCCCTTTCTGGCGCTCATGGGCGTCTCCCTCCTGCTGGCGGTGAGCGTGGGGCTGCCGCTCGACAAAATCCCCGGCGTCATCGGCGCGGGCTTCAGCGGCACCTTCGCCAGCATCGGCATCGTCATCATCCTCGGCGCGCTGATCGGCGCGATCCTGGAGACGACCGGCGCGGCGCTCAAGCTGGCCGAGTGCGTGGTCCGGCGGGTCGGCCCCAAGCGGCCCGAGCTGGCCCTCGGCCTCATGGGCTGGATCGTCTCCGTACCCGTGTTCTGCGACAGCGGCTTCGTCATCCTCAACCCCATCCGCAAGGCGCTCTGCCAGAAGACCCGCCGCTCCAGCGTGGCCGCAACCGTGGCGCTCTCCGCCGGGCTCTACACCTCCCACGTGCTGATCCCGCCCACGCCGGGACCGATCGCGGCGGCCGGCGCGCTGGGCATCGGGCATCTGCTGCTGTTCGTGATCGCGGTCGGCGCCGTGGTCTCGCTGCCGTGCCTCGCCGCCGGCTTCGTGTTCGCCAACCGCATCGGCCGGCGCGTCCAGTCCGCGGAAGACCGCGAGGAGCAGGCGGGGCCCGGCTACGACGAGATCCTGCGCGGGTTCGGCGCGCTGCCCGGCGGCTTCCTCTCGTCCGCGCCGATCGCCATGCCCATCGCGGCCATGGCGCTGGGCTCGCTGTCCGCCGCGCTCGGTGGAACAGGCGGCGTGGCCGCGGCGCTCGCCTTCCTCGGCGCGCCGATCATCGCGCTGACGGTGGGCCTGTTCTTCGGCGTAATCCTGCTGGTCCGCGCCGGAAAGGCCGCTTCGTTCGGCGCGCTGACCAACGAGACGCTCAAGGGCGTGGGGCCGATCCTGTTCATCACGGCGGCCGGCGGCGTCCTGGGCAAGGTGATCGCCAGCGCGGGCTTCGTCGGCATCATGCAACAGCACGCAGCGACGCTCTCGTCGCTGGGCATTTTCTTTCCCTTCCTCGTTTCGGCCATCCTGAAAACGGCGCAGGGCTCTTCGACGGTGGCGATGACCACCACCGCGGGCATCATGGGGAGCATCGCCGATTCGGGCTCCATGATGCAGTTGCTCGGCTTGACCAGCCCGGCGGCCGCGGCGCTCACGGTGATGGCGATCGGCATCGGCTCCATGGTGGTCTCCCACGCCAACGACAGCTATTTCTGGGTCGTCACCAACTTCGGCGGCCTCAGCGTGGCGGACGGCTACAAAACCCAGACCGCCGTGACGCTGGTCATGGGACTTGTCGCCATGCCGGCCATCTGGCTGCTCGCCCGCCTGTTCGCCTGAGGGAAACAAGGCGCGGCGGTGCGCGTGACCGTCGCGGGCGACGCGCTGAAGCTGGCGTGAATGCTCACTCGGCGGCGAGCGACAGCCCGCGGCCGCGCAGGTAGAGCGGGTCGGGCGAGAGCGTCACCCGCTCCGCGCGGCGCAGCGGCGCGCCCATCAGGTCTGTGCCCTGCGCCGCCTGTCCCGCCACGCGGCAGCTCCGCTCGCCCGCGGCCGTCCACGCGACCAGCAGCTCCTCGCCGTCCGCGAACGCGTAGCGCGCCGTCCAGAGGCCGCCGGCCTCGGCCAGCGACCGGAAGGTCGCGCCGTCCGTGAGGCGGATCCAGGTGGCGAGCGCCACGGCCGCCGGCTTGGGCGCGCAGTTCAGTTTTTGATGCCGCACCACGCCGAAGTTGTTCTCGTTGTAGCCGCGGTCCAGCCCGTCGTCCTTGAAGTCGTACCAGAAGAGCTTGCCCACGCGGCCACAGCACTGCAGGCCGATGGCCGTGCGCACCGCGTGGCGCGCCTGCTCGGCCGGCGAGCTCCCGCGCGCGTCGAGCTGCGTCGGATAGCCGATCTCCGTGACCCACGCCGGGCTCTTGACGCCGGCCTCCGCCAAGCGCGACGCGATCCGGCTGACCTCGCCCGCGAGATCAGACTCCTCCGGCGGCCGCGGGTAGCGGTAGGGATGGATCGACCACGCGTCCATCGCATCGGGGCCCGAAGTGCCGACCGCGCCCACCAGATTTTCGATGACGTGCGTGCCGTATTCGCCACCCATGCCGACCACCGTCACATCGGGGAACGCCTGCTTCACCGCCGCGTAGACCGGTTTGAGCAGGCGGCCGTAGGCGGGTCCGTCGTGCACGCCGGGGCGGCCGCGCATGCCGCAGCCGCCGCACCACTCGTTCCAGACCTCAAACTGGCTGACCTGCCCGCGCGTCGCGCGCGTGAGCTCCACCGCATAAGCCGCAAAGGCTGCGATCGCCGCGTCGGAGTTGGGGAAGCCGTTGTTGTCGTAGAGGGGGTTGGCGTAGTCGTAGATCAGCAGCGGACGCATCGGGAGCGTTTGCGCGTGCCGCAGGAACTTGGCCGCGAGTTCGGGCATGGCGTACTGCCCCTTGGCCTTTTCGAAATCGCGCCACGAGATCTCGTCGCGGAACTGGTCGATGCCGTAGCGCCGCAGCAGCGTCATCGACTCCAGCGGGTAGGAGCCGTGGCCGAAGTGCGTGCACATCCCCAGGAAATCGGAGGCCGCCGCCACGCGCCCGCCCGGCAGCGCCGCGCACGGGAAGGTGACTGTCTCGAGCGTCTCGTCGCCCGACAGCAGCTCGAAGGTCCAGAGGAAGTAGCCCGGCCTGTCCAGCGTGAAGCTCGCCTCCGTGTCCGCCGCGCGGCCTTGCCCGGCAGCCACGCCGGTGCCCCAGTAGTCCTCCAGGCGCCAGCGGATGCGCTCGCCGGCGCCGCTGGCCTTCAGCGGGACCCGCTCGCCGACCGCGTAGACGTTGCCGAAGACCGGGTTCACGGTTTGCAGCTTGAGCAAGGCGCCCGACGGCCGCCGCTTATCCAGCACGGCCACGTCGTCCAGCCAAAGCGCGCCCTGCCCGCTGAACTCGCGCGCGGGCCGGTCGATCAGAATGCCGCCCAGCCGGCAGGGATAGTCCAGGTGCTGGTTGCCGTCGCCGCCCCAAGCCAGGCTCTGCGTGTTGAGCGCCACGGCGACGAACTGCCAGCCGGCCTTGCGCGTCTCGCACAGCAGGTCGAGCTGGTGCGTCTCCCCGCTCGGGTCGATCATGCGGACCTTGTAATGGAAGGGCGTTCCGTCGCTCTTGAGCCAGAAGCCGAGCCCCATCCCGGTTTTTTCGACGGTCACTGGGCTTTCGAGCTGCACATACTCGAAGTCCCGGTTGCCCTCAAAGGTGTAGGCGACCTTCAGGGCCGCCGCGCCGCGGCGGGGTTCGGACGTGTCGCGGCTGACGGCGGCGGCCGCGTTCTGCTTGCCTTTCGACGCGCGCCACTTCAAGTCCGCCGCTTCGAAATCGTCCACGGTCTTCGAGGAGAGGAACAGCGACGCCGCGGTCGGGTCCGCCGGTACGCAGGGAACCTCCTGCCAGAGCGGCGCGCCGTCCGCCAGAACCCCCGCCGCCGCACACATGAGAAACAACCCGGTCCATCCGTCAGGCTTCATTTGATCTCCCCCTGCTTGGTTTGGTCCCCACTATAGCAGGCGTTTCGGCGCAGAAGCAACGGGTCCTTTCCGGAGGCGCGTGGGCCGTGCTATACTGGCGCGCATGAAAACTGCCCGAAGCCCGTTCCTCTTGCCGCTGTCCGGATTCGCCTTCCTCCTGACCTCTTCGCTTTTCGCGGCGCAGACGCTCGTGTCGCCCGACGGCGCGGTCAAGATCCTGTTCGACCTGCGCGACGGCCAGCCCGTGTACTCGCTGACGTTCGGCGACAAGCCGGTCCTGGAGTCCGCCCCGCTCGGCGTGGAGTTGAAGGACGCCTTCCGCGGCGGGTTCACGGCCGACGAGACCGGGTTCGGCGACGGCGACAGCGAGTGGAAGCCCGTCTGGGGCGAGCGCGCCTCGATCCCGGACCGCTACAGAAGCATGACAATCGCGCTCAAGGAGAAGGACGCCCGCGGCCGCGTCTGCGAGATCGAGCTGCGCGCGTACAACGAGGGGCTCGCCTTCCGCTGCCGCCTGCCGTTCGCGGCCGAGGCTACGTGGGCGATCGCCCGCGAGGCCACCGAGTTCCGTTTCCCGCAGGGCAGCGCCGCGTTCGCCATCGCGGGCACGGAAGACACCTTCCCGCAAGAGCCGATCCCGCTGTCCGACCTGCCCAAGTCCGCCATGGTGCCCTTCACCGTGCGCCTGCCGGACGGACGCTACGCGTCGGTGCTGGAGGCCTTTGTGGTCGGCTATCCGCGCAGCAAGATCGAGAAGCGCGACGGCGGCGCGCTCGGCATCGCCCTGCAGGGCAAGGCCGAAGGCCGCGGCGATTTCACGACGCCGTGGCGGGCGGTCCTGGTCGCCACGAACGAGGCGCAGCTCGTCGAGCGCGAGTATCTCGTGCTCAACCTCAACCCGCCCTGCGCCGTCGCCGACCCCTCGTGGATCAAGCCGGGACTGACGGTCTCGGACCACTACAACTGCATGCTCAAGATGCCTGAGCTGAAACAGGTGATCGACGTGGCGCACACCAACGGCTTCCGCTACCTCCAGCTCGACTGGGGCTGGTACGGCACCGAGTGGCCGTGGAACGACGCCGACCGCAAGAAATTCCTGGAGGTCAACCCCTCTTGGTCGAACGACCTCGGCTGGGTCGCCAACACCTACGCCGACCCCACGAAAGTGGCCAAGGGCCGCGTGCCTTACCGTCCGGACTGGAAGGACGCCCACACCGTCGTGGACCTCGACATCCCCGAGCTGGTGAAGTATGCCCGCGAGCGCAACATGGGCGTCTGCCTCTACATGCACGGCGACGTGCTGCGCGCGCACGACATGGACAAGCTCTTCGCCCTCTACCGCTCTTGGGGCCTCGCGGGGCTCAAGCCCGGCTTCGTGCGCTACGGCGGCGCCGAGCAGAGCGACTGGATCAGGAAGATGGTGGAGGCCGCCGCGCGCCACCAGCTCTGGCTCTGCGTGCACGACGCCCACGTGCCGGACGGCATGGAGCGCACCTATCCCAATCTGATGATCAACGAGGGCGGCGGCGGGCAGGAGGGCAACCACCCCGTGCGCCAGGACGTGGTGATGCCGTTCACGCGCTGCCTGGCCGGCCCCTTCGACTACACGCCGCACGTCTACCACAAGGGCAAGAGCCACGCGCACGCGCTCGCCTTTTTCGTGGTGTATCACGGCCCGACCACCGTCGTGCGCGGCGGCATCAAGGAGTTCGCCTCGACCGGACCGAACCGCGTCGGCCCCGAGGCGGAGTTCATGCGCCGCGTGCCGATGAACTGGGACGAGACGCGCGTGCTGGACGCGAAGGTCGGCCACCACATCGTCACGGCGCGCCGCAGCGGCAGCACGTGGTTCATCGGCGGCATGACCGGCGATGCGGCCTACACGGCGCCGCTCAAGCTCGATTTCCTGCCGCCCGGCAAGAGCTTCACCGCCACGGTCTTCCGCGACGGCGAGGCCGAGACCGACGGGTTCCGCCCGGCCGTCAAGGAGGTGCGCCAGGTCAAGGCCGGCGACAGCCTCAACCTCGCCATGGCCCGGGCCGGCGGCCTGGCCGTGATCATCGAGTGACGCCGGCCGAGGCCGGTGTCCGCGCAGCAGCATGCGCGGGACGCGCATGCCACTTCCGGCAGGCCGTTCTCTGTGCCTCAGCTTGGCCGAGTCAGCCGTTGCCTGACCCGGTCGGGCGCTCACGCCGTGAGCGCCGGTTTGGTGGGTACGTCGGAAGACGACCTGCGAGTCGTTTGTAGATGGGCATTCGGTGCCCTCGCGCGAGGTCCCTCAGGCGGGGTGGGCTGGGCCGCTTGCCCCTGCGCGGTGTGAATCGTTCCGGTCCGGAGCTCGCATCCCGATGTTTTTTTCCGAAGTCATAATAAAAATATTTGCTTGTGTGGGTTTGTATGTAAATGTTAATTTATTCTTGTGTTTGAAGACTCGTTGGTTCCAGACGGGTTCAGGTTGTCTGGGGTCATGGAAACGGATGCACGATGAACGCCTATGTGAAGAAAATCTGGACCGTTCCCTTTCTGCTGTTGAGGGCCTGTGTGTTGTCCGCAAGCGAGCAGCCCCTTGAATATCAGCCGCTGCGGCTGAAAGCGATGGACTGCCAGGTGCAGGTTCCCGTGACGTGGTCCGTCTATGATCAGTCCCGCCCTGGGGCCGGCGCGTGGGTCATTACGCCGGACGATCTGACTCTGGCCGACTATAAGACCGGCATCAAGATCGATGCGCTGGCGCAGGTTCAGAGCCAGACCGGGGTCAAAGCGTCGAAGTGGGTGGCGGCCAGGGTTGATGACAAATCGGCGTCGTTGCCGGTCCTGGGTTCAGAAACGGGACCCACAAACGACTATTTTCAGGTCAGGCGTTTGGTCACCGAAGAGGTCTACAGTCCGGGGCGGACGGAATATGCGACCTACCGGACGATCTATACCTGGTACTGGAATGACCGGCACGATGTGGTCATCTGCATGGTGGCCCGTACGCCCAAGAAGGAATGGGCGTCGATGTCGGCCGTTCTTGAGAAGGTCGGCCGACTGGATGTGGATGTGCCGGCGTGGGAAAAGAAGCTCGCGACAATCCAGGAGTAAGCCATGAAAAGGAAATCGCTGATCGCCGGATGGACAAAAGTAGCCCTTTCCCTGTTTTTGGTGGTGGGCGCCGTCGCCCGGCTTCAGGCCATTGAGGGCGTTCAGGAACTGGAGCCCTACAAACTGTGGCTGGATGGGCTGGTGCTCCATCGCAGCACGATGTCGCCGGAGGCTCAGAACCTGGGATGGATGATCAAGGAGAACGGCCTGCAGAAGCTCAGCCGGTCGGCAACGGGCGAGACCGCTTATACCTATTACAACAACAGGGCCGGCTTCGATTTCGTGGTGTATCTCGACTGCTGGAAAGTGAACCGCTACGCCCGCACGAGCAATACCGTCGGCTACCGCGTCGGCGTGGATTATGCCGGGCCGATCATTTCAAGCGAGCGGGCTGAAGTGGCCAAGGTCAACAAGCCTTACGCGTACCAGATCACGGCCACGGGCGCGCCAACTAAACTCCAGGCCGCGAATCTGCCTGAGGGGCTGTCCGTCGATTCCAACGGTTTGATTCAAGGCACGCCGGTCAAGACCGGCAAATACCTGATCACGCTCTATGCGGAGAACAACCGTGACTGGACCACGGCGACGCTGCGGTTGGATGTCGTCAGCGGAAACAACGGTGGCGGCATGCTCGATTTCCACACCCTGGTGCTGGATGAAAACTATGTGGTCACCCGCACCCACGGGGATGGGCCATACGGTGGCGACTTGACAATGATTGTTAAACGTAACGGAACACAAGTGCTCGGACGCAATGCATTGGGTGATACCCGTTACAAATATTACATGAACTACTCGGGCTACACGTACACTATACACCTGGAGTATCTGGGGCAACGTGTGTCCAACATCGTGACTTACACTCCGCCGAATGCCGTCTACAGCGTCTGTATTACGAGCGCCGGCACCCACTCCGGTATCGCCGGTGAGCCGATCACGCCCTATGTGATCACGACCGATCAGCCCTGCAACCAATTTTCCGCTGCCGGCTTGCCCTCGGGCCTCGAGGTCACGGCCACGGGCACGATTGTCGGCGTGCCGACCGAGTATGGCCTCTTTCCCGTAACCCTGTCGGCCAGCGGAGCGGGCGGGGTGGCGACCAAGACGGTGACGTTCAACATCCAGCAGGGGAGCGACGACTACACCACCAAATATCGCCTGTCCATCGACGAACAGCACGTGGTGACCCGTACGGCGGGTGAGCAGCCCGGCCTGGTCTGGGTGGTCCGGGTCAACGGCAACCAGGAGGTGGTCCTCCGCAGCGCAGCGGGCGAGTCGACCTTCAGCTACAGTTCCGAGAAGAAGGACGAGCACATCCAGATCCGGCTCGAAGCCTGGATCAAGGGCAAATATCGGCCGGTCTCGAACACCGTCACGTATACTTCGGACGGAACGCCGGAAGAAGCCCCCGTCTTTTCGATGGAGGATTCCTACAGCTGCTATCGGGGAAGCGCCATCGACCCCATTCTGGTCCAGGTGTCGGGGAACCCGACCACCCTCACGGTGAAGAACCTTCCGGCCGGACTCGCTTACGACAGCGCTTTGAAAACGATCAAAGGCACCCCGACGACCGCGGGCACAAACACCTCTTCCATCACCGCCGCCAACGCCTTTGGCACGACCACGCTCGCCCTGACGTTTGAGGTCCTGCCGGATACGCGGGTTGCGGTTGAGGAGCGCTTCCGCCTCACGGTGCTGCCGAGTTTCAACATCAAGCGCACGTTCGGGACCGCCGATTCGCTGCGCTGGGTGGTGTGCCGGAACGGACAGCGGGTCTATGAGTATCCGGATGCCGGAAAAATCGTCTTCAACTATGGACGACACGACAAGCCGGGCGAATTCGTCGTGTTCCTTGAGGCCTTTGTGGATGGTGAGACCGTCAGAGTCTCCAACTATGTGGGCTACCGCACGTTCGGAAACGAACGGGCCCCCGTGCTGCTGAATGACCGGAAATTCACGCTGCAGACCGGCGTTGCGGTCAGCATCGCGTTGCAAGCGACCGGCGAGCCGGTCGCTTATGCGGCAGACCGGCTCCCGGCCGGACTGGCCCTGAACAGCGCAACCGGTCTGATCTCCGGCACACCGAGCCAAGTCGGCCTTTGCGAGACGGCGCTCGCCATCACGGGCGCGGAAGGTGTATCCGAGACGCCGGTCATCTTCGAAACGGTGGCGCCGATGAGCACCGACACCTACCTGAAACGGTATGTCGTGGAGCTTGACGACCTGAACCGCATGACCCGCTCCCCGGGAACGGATATGGGGCTGACCTGGGTCATCGCCAAAGACGGACAGGTTGTGCTGATCCGCAATGCCAAGGACGAACTCACGTACACGTACGTCAAGAACTATATACCGGGTGTCTACACTTGCTATTTGCAGGCCTATATCAGCGGGGCGTACCGTCAGGTCTCCAACAAAGTGACCTATACCGTGGAAGCCCACTCTGATTTCAGCGGAGACGGATTCCCGAATCTGGTTGAACACGCCATGGGTACCCGGGCCGGCACGGAGCCGCACGGCGTCACCCCGGACTTGGTGAGAGTCATCAAAGAGGGTGGCTTCACCTATCTCACGTATCGGTACTCCGTGAACACCGAAGCCCAGGACGTCGGCCTGTATGTAGACTGCGCGAAGACGCTCGGAAACTGGACCCGGACCGCCCCGGTCAGCGTGTCGATCGTCTCGGCCGACGAGAACCACGAGGTCCGCGACGCGGTCTTCCGCTTTGATCAGGACTGTGGCTTTCTGCGCCTGGTGGCCGAGCGCATTGGCGAATAACGCGTCCTTTCAGGTAACGGCTAGGCTGTGATCCAAGCCGCCCGGCGCGCCCGCGCGCTTGTTCCCGGGGCGCGGTGTGGTATACTTGTGCGCCATGCGAACGGAACATGACACGCTCGGCTCAAAAGAGGTGCCCGACGGCGCGCTCTACGGGATCCACACGCAGCGCGCGCTGGAGAATTTCGGCGTCAGCGGCCGTCGCGTGCGCTGGGAGCTGATCCGCGCCATCGTGCTCGTGAAGAAGGCCTGCGCGCTGACCCACAAAGAGCTCGGCGCACTGCCGGACGGGGTCGCCGACGCCATCGTCGCCGCGTGCGACGAGGTACTGGCCGGCCAACACGCGGACGCCTTCGTGACCGACGCGCTGCAGGGCGGCGCCGGCACGTCGACGAACATGAACGTCAACGAGGTGCTGGCCAACCTCGCGCTCCTTCGGCTCGGCGGCGCGCCGGGCGACTATGCGCGCGTCAGCCCGCTCGACCACGTGAACCGCGGCCAATCCACCAACGACGTCTATCCCTCGGCCCTACGCATCGCCGCGATCTACCGCGTGCGCGCGCTGGCCGATGAGCTGGCCCGGCTACAGGAGTCTCTGCAGCGCAAGGAGCAGGCCTTCGCGGAGGTCCGCAAGCTCGGCCGCACGCAGCTGATGGACGCCGCGCCGATCGACCTCGGCCAAGAGTTCGGCGCCTATGCGCAGGCCGTCGCGCGCGACCGCTGGCGCATCTACAAGGTCGAGGAGCGCCTGCGCCAGATCAACCTCGGCGGCACCGCCGTGGGCACGGGCGCGGCGGCTGACCGGGCCTACACGATCCGCGTGGCCGAGATCCTGCGCGAGCTGACGGGGCTCGGCCTTGCGCGCGCCGAGTACCCGATGGACCTCACGCAGAACAACGACGTGTTCGTCGAGGTCTCGGGACTGCTCAAAGCCTGCGCCGTGAACCTGCTCAAGATTTCCGGCGACCTGCGGCTGATGGCTTCGGGGCCGCGCGGCGGCCTTGGCGAGCTCCGGCTGCAGGCGCGCCAGGTCGGCTCGTCGATCATGCCCGGCAAGGTGAACCCCGTGATTCCCGAGTGCGTCGCGCAGTGCGCGATGCAGACGGTCGCCAACGACGCGGCGATCACGCTGGCGGCCGCGTCCGGACAGCTGGAGCTCAACGCCTTCATGCCGCTGATCGCGGACGCGCTGCTCGACTCGCTCGGGCTGCTGTGCGGCGCGGTGAGCCGCTTCCGCACTGCGTGCATCGAGACGCTGGAGGCCGATCCCGCGGCCTGCGCGCGCCACCTCCACGCCTCGACCGCTTCCGCACTCCTGCTCGTGCCGGTCCTCGGCTACGACGCCGCCGCAGCCCTCGCGAAGGAGTCGCTCGAAACCGGCAAGAGCATCCGCCGGCTTGCGGCCGACAAGCAGCTTCTGCCCGCTGAGACGCTCGACCGGCTGATCGCTCTACCGTCTGGCGCAGAGCCGCAGGGCTAGCGCGGTTTAACACATTGTGTAGCCAATGTTCGGCTCACTTCACCGCCCACGGGAACAGGGTGATGCGGATTTGGGTGGACCCATACGGCACCAGGACGATGTCCTCTGTTGTGTCAGGGACTGCGAGGGGGCTGGCGGGAGGCTCCACCGCGCGGGCCGGGAAGTCCTTTCGGAAGGTGCCCCAGCCGTCCTTCTCGGTCTTGAACGCCTTGACCTTCAGCCGGACCGGCGCATCGGCGGCTTTGAAGGGCTGTTTGGGCACCGTCTCGGCAACGGCGGCCTCGATTTGGGGCTCGTCCGGATTTTTGAGGAGCAGCGCGTAATTCCATACGCCGGCGGGACGGATCTCGTAGGTGTGGAACGCGCCCCCGCTGAACTCCGCCGTGCTTTTCCACGGCTCCTCTCCGATCAGCAGCGAATAGACCAAAGGCCCGCGGACGATCGCCGCCGAGCCGTTGGTCCAGCGGGAGAGCCGCGGCGTCATGGGGAAGTCGAGCGTCACGACATCGCCGCTTTCCCACACCCTCTCGATCACCAGAAACTTGCCGGGCACGATATTTTCACAGGGCTTCCCGTTCACCGCCGCGCGCGGCGCGGAACACCACCCCGGCATCCTCAATTTCAGCGGGAAGGCGACGTTGTCAGCCTTCGTCACCGTCAGGGTGACTGAAGTCAGGAAAGGATAGCCGGTCACCTGTTCGATCGAAACCTCGTGCCCTTTCGCACCCGCTTTCGCGGTTACGCTGTTCGGCCCGTAGGCCGCCAGCGCCAAGCCGTTATCGTCCGTCGCCAGCCACATGTGCTGAACGAACTTCGGCCAGCCGAAGTGGAAGTTGCTGCGGCAGCAGCCGAAACCCGAGTGCGGGCTCGGGCAAATCGAGCCCACGCCCGCGCCGTTATTCGCGAAGCCCAGGTTTTCGTCCGTGCACTTCGGCTGGTTCGGCAGCGAATAATAGCGCAGGCCCTTGATGTCCGGCGAGAGCGCCGCCGGCAGCGCGTTATACGCCACGGTCTCGAGCTGGTCGCCGATCGCGGCATCACCCAGAATTTCCAGCGCGACCGTATCGCTCAGGATCCGTTCGACGATCGCGCAGAGCTCGGTTCCCTGCGTCGAACTGCGGTCGGTCAGCGGCTCGGTTCCGTTCAGCATGCCATCCACCCGGCCATATTTCTTCATCAGCCAGCCGTCCGCCCGCGTGGCGTTCAAATAGCCCGCACGGTGCGCTTCCTTCCGCGTGATCAGATACATCAGCGGAGGGGCCTTGAGGCCTTGCATCACATTGACGATGTGATTGGGATAGGCGCCGTTACCGGTCCCGTCCGCGTAGTACCGCTCCCACTGGCCGGTCTGTTCAACCAGCAAGCCGGCCAGCTTCAGCAGCCAATCGCCGCCCTTCAGATTGTAGTACCAGATCACGATTTCGAGATTGTCGCCCCCGCGCATCTGCGCCCATTTGGATTCTTTGAGGAGCGTGTGCGCCGGCAGCGTCCGGAGCTGGAAGCGGAAATAGTTTTCAAAAAAGTCCAGAACGCGCGAATCGTTGGATCCCTCATAGTAGTCGCGCAGGTAGTGGAGCACGATCATGTTCGCCCACCAGTTGCGGTCCTTGGGGCCAAAATCGCCGTCCGGACGCTGGCCCGCGATCACCCGGTCGACCCACTTCCGGGCTTTCGCCTTCAGGCCAGCGTCATCGAGGACGAAGGCCAGAGAAATCAGGCCTTTGGCGTAGTATGGCCCGCGCTCCCAAGCGTATTCGCCGCCTTTCTTGTCGCCCGAAATCCAGTCGCTCCGGCCGATGTCCGCGTAAAGCTCTTCGGCGTGGCCGGTCAGGCCGTCACGCTGCAGTTCAAGCTGGGTCCGCAGCCAGCCTCTCGCCTTCACGCTTCCAGGCGGGAGGCGCAGATAGGGTTGCGGCAGCAGCGGTTCCCGGTTAGGCGCGTACGGCGCCGCACCCGCGTCGCGCGGAACAAACCCGAAACAGAACAGGCACGCCGTCAGACGCATGCCGATATTTGCCAGCGATCGCTTCATACTCACCCTTCCCCTTTTCTGCAAACAGCTCCGCTCTTCCCCCGTCGGTCATTTAGCCAGAAATTGTATCACCACGTCCGAGGATTTCCCATCCCTCTTCCAGCCGAATACGCAAAAGCGGGTGCGTTTCAGATTTTTGCCATAAAAGACGACAATCACAAGGTGAACGAGTTGTGTCTCACGTGAAAGTTCGAAGGGGACGAAGCATGCGAACGGTTCGACATCCCGCCCAGGATCTTCTACACTTATCTGATGAGCACCCTCAACGAAACACCCCAGGGCGAGCGCGTGCACATCGCGCTCTTCGGACGCCGCAATGTCGGCAAGTCCAGCCTCATCAACGCGCTCACCGGACAGGAGGTCTCCATCGTGTCCGATGTCAAGGGCACGACCACCGATCCGGTCTACAAAGCGATGGAGCTCTTGCCGCTCGGCCCGATCATGATCATCGACACGCCGGGGCTCGACGACGAGGGCGCGCTGGGCGCGCTGCGCGTGCAGCGCACGCGCGACGTGCTGAACAAGACCGACGTGGCGCTGCTCGTGCTGGAAGCGGACCACGGGCTCGGCGCCTGCGAGCAGGAGATTCTCGCGCTGGTCCGCGCCAAGGGCATCCCCCTGCTGGTGGTCTTCAACAAGGCCGACCTCCTGCCGCCCTCCGAGGCCGCGCTCCGGCAGGCGGCGGAAACGGCCAAGGCCCCGGTGCATGCGGTCTCTTCGACCACGAAAGACGGCATCGAAGAGCTCAAGTTCGCGCTGGCCAAAGCCGTGCCGGAAGAGGCCGACAAGCTCCAGCTCGTCGGCGACCTGCTGCATCCGTCGGATCTCGTGGTGCTGGTGACGCCAATCGACAAGGCCGCGCCCAAGGGACGCCTCATCCTGCCGCAGCAGCAGACGATCCGCGACATTCTGGAGGCCGACGCCATCGCGGTCGTGACCAAGGAGTTCGAGCTGCGCGAGACGCTCGGCTCGCTCGGGCGGAAACCGCGCCTCGTGGTCACCGACTCTCAGGTTTTCGCCAAGGTCTCGGCCGACGTGCCGCGCGACGTGCCGCTCACCTCGTTCTCGATCCTGTTCGCGCGCTACAAGGGCGACCTCGCGGAGCTCGTGCGCGGCGCGCAGGCGGTCGAGGCGCTGAAGGACGGCGACCGGGTCCTGGTGGCCGAAGGGTGCACGCACCACCGCCAGTCGGACGACATCGGCACGGTCAAGATCCCGCGCTGGCTGCGGCAGCACACGGGCAAGCAGCTCGTCTTCGAGCACGCCAGCGGCATGAAGTATCCGCGCGACCTTTCGCAGTATGCGCTGCTGATCCACTGCGGCGCGTGCATGCTCAACCGCCGCGAGATGCACTACCGCATCCACCAGGCCAAGGCCGCCGGCGTGCCGATCGTCAACTACGGCGTGCTGATCGCCCACCTGCAGGGCATCCTCGAGCGCTGCCTGGAGCCATTCCGATAGCCGGAGCTCCCGTGCCCTTGGACGCATCCCCGATGCCGTGCCTTGGGGCCATTCGACAAGATTAGGAAGGTTGCGGCTCCCTCGCAATCCTAATCCTAATCTTAATCTTAATCTCGCCCTCACCTTCAATCACGGGTCAATTGAACGGGGAAGCCCATGCGCCTTTCCCCTCGACAGGAGGGAATGCACTCCGTTAAACTGAAGGCAACATTCGGAGGTCGCCCCATGAACGAAGAAATGAATCCATTTCCGCCGCCGCTCGAAGCCCGCCGACCCATGCCGCCGCGCCGCGGCGCGCCGCCGCCGCCCCGCTTGCCGCGGCCCTCGCTGAATCCCGCAGCCGCCGCGCCGTTTCTGATCCTGCTGCTGGTTCTGATCGTGCCCGTCTGGATCTGGTTCTGGTGGCGCATCGAGCCCGACAACGGCGAGATCGCGGTGCTCGTCAAGAAGACCGGCAAAAACCTGCCGGTAGAACGCATCATCGCCGACGCGCCCGAGTACAAGGGCATCCAGCTCGACGTCCTCCCCGAGGGCCGTTTCTTCCGCAATCCCTACACGTGGGACTGGATGTTGCTCAAGGCGACGGACATCCCGGCCGGCAAGTTCGGCGTGCTGGTGCGCAAGTACGGCAAAGACCTGCCCGGCGGCAAGATCATCGCGCCGGACGAGACGTACAAAGGCATCGTGCGCGAGGTGCTGGGCACCGGCAAGCACCGCATCAATCCGTACGCCTATGAAGTGAAACTCTTCGACGACATCAAGATCGCCCCCGGCCACGTGGGCGTGGTTACCTCGCTCGACGGCGCGGACATCCTTTCGGGTGCCGCAGGCGCGCCCGTCGAAGAAAAAGGCTTCCTCGTTTCTGCGGGGGCCAAGGGTGTTCAGCGCGACGTCCTCAAGGAAGGCACGCACCGTCTCAATCCCTTCCTGTATGCGGTCTCGATCGTCAACATCCAGAGCCAGCGCTTCGAGCTCAGCGGCGGCGATGCCATCATGTTCCTGACCCTCGACGGCTTTCCCGTGACGGTCGAAGGCACGCTGGAGTTCAACCTCAACGTCGACAAGGTCTCGCAGCTCACGCACGAGGTCGGCGACATGGACGACATCATGCAGAAGCTGATCCTGCCCAGCGCGCGCGGCTTCTTCCGCATCGAGGGCAGCAAAAAGAACGCGACCGAATTCATCGTCGGCGAGTCGCGTCAGGCTTTTCAAGACAGCCTCGAAAATTTCCTTCAGGCGATCTGCAAGCCGTGGGGCATCTCGCTGAACTCGGTGCTGATCCGCGACATCCTCGCGCCGCAGGAGATCGCCGCCATCATCCGCGACCGCGAGCTCGCCGTGCAGGAGTCGAAAAAGTTCGAGCAGCAGATCGTGCAGACGCAGTCGCAGGCGGAGCTGGAGAAGCAGAAAGCGCTGGCCGAGCAAAACCGGCTCAAGGTCACGGCCGAGACCGAACGCATCCGGCAAACCATCACCGCGGAGCAGGGCAAGGTCGAGAAAACGATCGCCGCCAAGACCGAGCTGGACGTGGCCAAGGTCTCGCTCGAGGCGGCCCGCGCCGACGCCGAGGCGCTGCTGACGATCGCCGAGGCCGAGCGCAAGGTCGTCGAGACCCAGAACAAGGCCAACGCCGACGTGCTGAAGCAGCAGGTCGCGGTCTACCGCAGCGAAACGGACTACGTGCGCGCCAAGCTCTACGAGAAAACCGCGCCGAACGTCCAGAGCGTGCTGACCTCGGACGCCAACGGCAACCTTTTCGGGCTGCCGCTCGATCTGAGGAGCAAGCCGGTCCTCTCCCCCGCCCCGCAGCCCAAGCCCAAGCCGCCGGCTGACGATCCCGCCAAGAAAGGAGGGCCCGTGCAATGAAATCCTTGTCCTTCATCCTCGTTCCGGCCTTTGCGATTCTCTTCTTCTCCGGATGCTTCGTCTGGACCTTCTGCCGCATCCCGGTGCCCGCCGGCCACATGGCGATCGTGACCGCCAAAATCGGCAAGCCTCTGCCGCCCGGCCAGATTCTCGCCGGCCCCGGCGAGAAAGGCGTGCAGCGCGACCCGCTTCCGGAAGGCCGCCATTTCCGCGATCCGATCAACTACGCGTGGCGCATCCTGCCGGTCATCTCCATCCCCGTCGGCAAGGTCGGGGTCGTGACCTCCAAGGTCGGCAAGGAGCTGCCGCCCGGAGAGATCCTCGCGGCCGACACGGCCTGCAAGGGCGTGTGGAAGGACGTGCTGGGCCCCGGCACCTACCGGCTCAACCCGGAAGGCTACGAGGTCACCCAGCTGGACGCCATCAACATCCCCATCGGCTACGTGGGCATCGTCACCTCGCAGACCGGCAAACCGGTCAAGCCGGGCGAGTTCGCCGGGCCGGGACAGCAGGGCGTCATGAAGGACGTGCTGCAGCCGGGGCTGTACTACGTCAACCCGCGCGCTTATCAGGTGGACGTGCTGGAGATCGGCATGAACCAGGTCTCGATCATCGGCCGCTCCGGCAGCGTGGTGCTCACCAAGAGCCAGATTTCCAGCGCCAGCAGCGCGCTGGACTCGCTGCAGCAGAACACGATTCAGGCGCAGCAGGAGAAGCGCAACGAGTACCTCGAGAAGAACCGCGACCGCGGGTTCATCTCGCAGCAGGCGCTCAGCACATCGCCGACGGCCGATGCCATCAGCAGCTCCTTGCGGAGCGGCGGAGCCAAGAAGATCCAGGCGCCGAAACCGCAGCAGCGCGGCGCGGCCCAGGCCTACGAGGCCCAGGAGATGGCGCCCCCGCAGAAGGCGTCGGTCGCGCCCGAGTCGGTCGCCTTCGGCATCAACCGCTTCGTCGAGTTCCCCTCGCGCGACGGCTTCCAGATCCTGCTCGACATGACCGTCGAGTTCGAACTGCTGCCGGAGAACATCGCGAGCATCTACATGCTCTACGGCGATCTGCCGGCCGTGGTCGAGAAGATCATCCTGCCCCAGGTCCTCTCCATCTCGCGCCTCAAAGGTTCGACCTACAAGGCGCGCGACTTCATCGACGGCGAAGGGCGCCAGCTGTTCCAGAAGGAGATGACCGACGAGCTGACCCGCGTGCTGAAGGAGAAGCACATCGTCATCCACAACGCGCTCATCCGCCACGTGGAGGTGCCGCAGCAGATTCTCCAGCCCATCCAGGAGTCCAGCCTTGCGAAAGAGCAGGACCTGACCAACAAGGCCCGGCAGGACACGGCGCGCAAGCAGGCCGAGCTGAACACCGAGACCGCCATGGTCGAGCAGCTCACGAAACAGGTTGAGCAGGAGTCCCTGAAGCTGGTGGCCACCACCGTCGCGCAAACCAAGAACGAGGTCGCCACGATTCAGGCCGAGGCGCTGCTTGAAGTCGCGAACATCAACCTGCAGAAAGCCGCCGTGCAGGCGCAGATCACGCAGGTGCAGGGCGAAGCCAAGGCCAAGGCCGAGTTCGTCGTGGCCAACGAAAAGGCCCGCGGCGAACAGCTGCGCGCGGCGGTCTTCAAGGATCCGGCCACGCTGGCGGACCTGACCTTCGCGGACAAGCTCAACCCCTCCATCGGTATCCGCATCATCCACGCGGGCGAAGGCACGCTCTGGACCGATCTCAAGAACCTCGCACCGACCGTGCCGGTCGTGAAGTAGGATCGTGCCTTACGAACCAACAAGCACAATAAATACAAGGTGTTTTGGAATACTGGAAGAGTGGAATGTTGGAAGAGGACTGCGGCTGCTTCGGTTTCAACCCCCATTATTCCACCCTTCATTATACGGTTGGGTTGCGGGCTCCGCCCCACGGTGGGGATGGAAAGAGGGTGAAGAAAATCGGCATACGCATCTCGTTACTCGCAAACGTTGTTCTTGTTGAATGTGCCCGGAAGCCTGATCCGAAAGAAACATGCAAGATTCAAAGGACCGGTGTCCCTCCCGCGCGGCACCTCCTTGAAACACATCGAAGGCCCAACGCGCCTCCTAAAAGAACTCCGTGGTGAACAGGGGGTGTGGGGTTCAACCTCACAAACGAGACTTTTGCAATCAACCGGGAGCCTTTGGCTGCTGAGGGCGTGTCTTACGGATGGGATAACTTTTGGACTTTGCCGATGTGGGCGCGTGATGCGGACGGGGTGACGGCGTCGTGGGAATACGACGCCTCCTGCCGATTGAAGCGTTTACTGTCATATCCGACGGCTGATACTCCGGTTGTCACCGTAATTGCCTGGAGCAACAGCCTTCCCGTCTCCGTCACCGATCCCTGCGGCCGTGTCACGGCGTTCTCCTATGACGCCCAAGGTTATATTTCGGGCGTTCTCCCGCAGGTCGGACCCGCAGTGTCATTCGAAAACGATAGTCTTGGCAACCGCCGCCGCATCATCATGCCGTCTGCCGATTCTTCGTCAAACCGGTTGACGCTTGTCGACTGCGATCAGATCGGGCGGAACAGCACCGTCACCTATCCCGACGGGCTGGTCGAGACACTGCGGCATGACGCCTGCGGTAACCCGACGTCGCACGTCAGCCGTGCCTGCCGCCGCACCGACCTGACGTGGCTGCCCTCCGCGCATGTCGGTTCCGTCAAGAGTTGGCTGGATCCGGCAACTCCTGTTGCGGTTTCTTATAACTATGACCTGCTGTTCCGAACGATGGCGGTGACGGATCCCTTGGGCCATGAGGTCGAACGTTATGTGTTAGACGACGAGGACCGTGTCACTGCCGCGACCAATCTTGAAGGCCAGGTCTTTTCGGCGGTGTACGGCGCGGGCGGGTTGTCGCTCACGATGACCCGGTACGACGGCGTTTCGGTCAGCAATGTCTGGGACAGTCTCGGGAATCGGCTGGGTGTCCTGCACAAGCCTGCGGGAGCCTCGGAGTGGTCTTCCGTCTCGGGTTACGGGTGGAGTAGGCCGGACGGATGTTGAGCGCGTCGAACGCCGTAGCCCGTTCGGAGTGGACGTATGACGGCGCAGGCCGGACCACAGGGGAGAATCAGTCCGTCTCCGGTACGCAGCTGTCGGCGCTTCTCAGTTGGAAGCGCGACGCCTCCGGCCTCGCCACCAACACAGAGATGGCCGTCGGCCAGGGTGCAGTGGTCGTCTCCCGCTCGTTTGACTCGGCGGGCCGGTTGGCTTCTCAGACGGTCGCGCCTTCCGGATCTGCAGAACCCGTCACGTTCGCATACGGCTATTGCGGCTGGAACGGCCTGGTCGCGTCTGTCGGCAGGCGCGGCGTTGACAGCCGAAAACGCCTATGACATGCTGGACCGCGTGACGAACATCACCTACAGGACTTCGGGCGGCTCGACAGTCGGGGCGTTTGCGTACGCGTACGACGCCGACGGGCTGGTCACGCAGAAGGTCGAGGTCGGCCTTGGCGGCGCGGCCGTCACGCACGCCTACGGCTACGACGGCATCGGGCGGCTCGTGGCCGCAGACGGCGTGGCCTACACGTACGACCTGGCGGGCAACCGGCTCTCCCGGAGTGGCGCGGGCGTCCCGCCCGCGGCGTATTCTTACTCGCACAACCGGCTCGATGGCGACCTCTACGATGCGGCGGGATGCGTCACGAACATGTTCCGTAACGGCGTGGAGCTATCCCTCTCGTGGAACACGCAGGGACAGCTCGTCTCGGTCTCGACCAACAACGCGTTCGCCGAGTCCTACGTGTATGACGCCCTCGGCCGCCGCGTCAGCACGACGGACAAGGGCGGGACGGTCTATCACGTCTACGATGGCCACCAGTGCGCGGCGGACGTCGACGGATCGGGCCGTCCGCTCCGAACCTATGCCTGGGGGCCCGGGATCGACAATCTGCTGGCGATGACGGTGTATTCCTATCAGCCTAACAGCCCACAGCCTACAGCCTCTTCCTTCTTCGCGGTCAAGGACCATCTCGGCAGCGTGCATGCCCTTGTTGATGCGCAGGGCGAAATTGCTCAGACATTCACTTACGACGCTTGGGGAAACGCCTGCGTCTCAACTCCTAACTCCTCATTCCTAACTCCTGATTTCTCTTGCCGGTACTTGTTCCAAGGACGGGAGTACAGTGCTGCCACGGGGCTCTACAACTTCCGTGCGCGCTGGTACGATCCCGTGTCGGGGCGTTGGCTCAGCAAGGATCCCATTGGGTTAGAGGGCGGGCTGAACCTGTATGCGTTTTGTGGTGACGATCCGGTGAATTGGCGGGATCCGTGGGGGTTGGAAGCACAGAATGATGAAAAGAAAACCAACAATGTTCCGCCAATAGAGATCGGTGGCGGTGTGAATCCTCCCAAAGACTGGCCACGTCCCGGAGGAAAGTGGAAATGGGATAAAGGTTCCGGGAGGTATAGAAAAGGTGAAAAATATCGCAAATGGCACGATGGTCATGGTCCAGGGCATTGGGATGAAGAAGATCGGGATGGAAGCAACCACGAAAACATTTATCCAAACGACCCACGCTTTCTTATTCCTTTCGGAGTTGGATTGGGAGCCGGGCTTGGTGGAGGCGCGGCTCTGATGCCGTCAACTCCTTTTCCGAGAGGTAGTGGTGGCGGTGGTGGCCAGTTATTATCACCGAGCTATCTGTATTAAACATGATGTTCAGAAGGAGGCAGAGAAATGAAACAGTACAAAATCAAATGGCCTAAACCCAGTGGAAAATTGGCGATTTATCCGTCTATCGAGAATGGGCAGATATGTGAAGTCAACATCATCGGAGATCCTGAAGGATTGCGGTATCTGGCTTCGGTGTTGCGGGTGGTTGCTGAGGTCGACCGAGAAAAGTGTTCGATACCTTCCGGTGCATATGTTCATTTGCATCTCAGACCGGAATGCGAGCTGATCGACTATTCCTCGTCTGTCATGATTAGTCGTGCCGATGAAAAAGGTTCTGGGGCGTTGATGAAAATTTTCGACGAGTAATCCAGTAACCGTTTAGCGGATTCCGGCCTGCTTATGAGGAGTCGGTTTTAGACAGACCCTCCGGGTCGTAGAGCGCGTCGAGCGGGGTGTCGCCGGCCTTGAGCAGGACGGTTTTGATCCGTTCGAGCGGGTCCCTGCCGTGGCGTTTCGCGGTGGTGATGAGCGAGAGGTTTGTGGCCAGCGCCTGGGCCCCGCGAAGAGACTGGCTGCCGAAGGTGATCTTGCGGAAGATGACCGGGAGGCGGACATGAACGCTGAACGCTGAATGAAAACTTCGGAGTTGGGCGTTCGGCGTTTCTAGGGATCCAGGCGGAGGCGGTAGAAGCGCCTGAGAAACTGGGCGGCCGCGGCGTCCTCCCACAGGAAAGGAGCCGCGGGCGAGCTGAGCGTCTCGAGCGGGATCCACTCGAGAAGGTTGGTCGATGCTTCGACCGTATAGGTCGCGTGGTCGGGGCCGAAGAGGCTCATCGACCAGGTGCCGCCGGCGCTCCGGACGGGCGCCGAGAGTCTCGGGCTCTCCTCCGGCGCGAGCACGCGCACGTCGACGCGGTTGGTGGCCGCGAGCCCGCCGAAGTGCGCGACGCTGCGGCTGGCCAGCTCGGCGACCTCGCTCGGGCTCAGCGCGCCGCGGAAGACGGCGAGGTCGTCGAGCGCGCCGCTGAACCAGCGCGCCACGGCGTAGCCCGGGTTGCGGTGCCCGCCGAACACCAGCGGATGGGTCTGGTTGAGCCGCAAGGCGAAGTCGCTGTCCGCGCCCTTGAGCGCGCCGTCGAGGTAGGCCGACAGGACGCCCGACCCCGCGTTCGTGCAGGAGAAGGTCACCGCGACGTGGTGCCAGCTGTTCAGCGCCGGCGCGCCGAGCGTCAGGTCGACGTCCGTCGCGTTCGCGCCGACGTAGTGGCGCAGCAGCAGGGACGAGGAGCCATAGGCGCCGTAGAGGTGGAGCTCCTCGTTCGAGCCGAAGCCGTCGCCGTCGCCGAGGTAGAAAATGAAGTCGTCGTTGGTTTGCGCCGCGCGGTTGAACCAGCCGCTGAAGCTCCAGCTCTCGTTGCTGAAGTCGAACGCGTTGGTCGCGATCAGCCGGAAGACGCGCGCTCCGCCGCTGTCGCCGCGCTCGGTCAGCCGCAGCGCCTGGGACGAGACGAGGGCCGCAGGGACCTCGTTCGTGGGCCACGCGCCGCCGGTTCCGGCCACCTCCAGCGTGCCGTCGCGGCCGTTGCCGGAGGCGTCGGTCAACGGGCCGCCCGGCGTCAGGGACTCCTGCTCGAAGTCGTAGAGCAGCAGGAGGCGCGCGTCCAGCGCGCGGTCGGTCGCCGAATAGCCGAACGAGGCGCTGCCCGCGAAGCCGGCGGCCGGCGCGAAGCGCGCCGTGTGGCGGTCGGCCAGCCGCGCGACCGCGCCGTTGGAGGAGGCGAACACGGCATAGTGCAGGCCGTCGTCGCCGGTCGCGTAGGCCGCGCTCAGCGCGCGCAGGTCCACGTCGACGGCCTGATTCTGGAGCGTGAGCACCCGGCCCGGCGCGGCGAGCGGCGCGGCGGAGAGGGTGACGGTGACCGGCGTGCTGGTCGCCGCGGCGCCAGCCTCTTCGGTGGCGACGGCGGTGAACGCGTGCGCGCCCGGCGCGAGATTCGTGACGCTCAGCGCGTAGGGCGGCTGCGCGCAGCGGCCCAGCTCGACCGCGCCGTCGAAGAAGCTCACGTTCGTGACGGCGCCGTAGGCGGACGCGGCCGAGGCCGCGAGCGTCAGGCTCTGCGACCAGTGCGCCGCCGCGCCGGGCGCGGGCGCGGTGAGGGCGACGGCCGGCGGCGGGTGGGCGGTGCGCAGGATCAGCTGCGGGCGGTTGGTGACGGTCCCGTTTTCGCGCGAGGCGTAGGCGACGTAGGCGCCGCCCAGCGCCGCCACGCGCAGGTCGAGCAGCCCGCCCGCGGCGGCGGACGCCGCGGGGCCGAGTTCGGCGGTGACCGCGAAGGGCGCGCTGGGGGTGACCCGCCAGCGCGCCAGCTCGGCGCCGGAGGCCGGCTTGTTGGTCCAGACCAGGCCGCGCTCGGTCCACGCGTGGTCGGAGACGAGCGAGACGGTTTGGGTGTCGTCGCCGTTGCTGGTGGCCGCGATGAGCTGGAGCGCCGCACCCACGAGCGCGCCGCTGGTCTGCGACGAGAGGTCGAAGCGCAGGTAGGACTCGCGCGTGAGCGAGCTGGTGCCGCTGTTCTTCACCACCAGAGAGGCGGACGTGCCGTAGTTGTTGGTCGCGTTGGAACCGTTCTCCACATAGGTGTCGGCCACGGGATCGAGGCGCGTCTCCGCGGTCTTGCCGAGGAAGAGCGAGGCGCGGGCGCTGCGGCCGTCGGCGGCCTTCGTCGACACCGCGAGCTTGATGGTCGGCGCCAGCTGCTGGACCACGACGTTGGTATCGAGCGAGACGATGCCGCTGGCCGCTGCGGCGATCTCCACGGCGATCGCGCCCGTGTTCGTCTGCGTGGGATCGGCGACGGCGACATCGAGCCACGCGCCGTCGCTGCGGACGATGACGCTGCAGGGCTTGTTGACGGTGAGGCCTCCCAGGCTGTTCGTGCCGGCGGTCCAGAAGTTCACGGCGGTGAGTCCGGAGGAGGGCTCGGCGACGCCCTGCGCGCGGCCGGAGTTTTCCAGGATCATTGTGCGGGGTTCGGCGGCGTAAGCCGCGACGTTGGACGCCGTGAAGCCCGGCAGCAGCACGTAGGCGTAAGTGGCGTTGGTCGGGCTCTTGCCGTGGTCTTGCCAGAGCGTGAAGTAGTTGCGCGTGACGAGGTTGGTGGAGCCGCCGTTGTTGATTTCGCGCCAGGCGCCCGTGCGCGCCTCGCGCAGCGCGGAGAGGGTCGGCGACTGCGGGAAGTAGTAGCCGATCGAGGCGTTGGCGGCGTTGCCGGTGAGATGCGCCCAGACCAGATTCGTGAGGGTCGCGGACCAGCCGAGGTTGGTGGCGACGGCGCTGCCGTTGACGACGAGCGCGTTGGTGCCGGCCGCGAGGAGCTTGCGGTTTTCGACGATGGTCTCGATGGTGCGCCCGTCTCCGCTGGTGATGCCGGCGCCGAGGCAGACGATCGCGTCGTCGAACATGAACCACGACTTCTTGGCGGTCAGCGTGGTGCCCCAGGCGCTGAGCTGCATGCCGGCGGCGCCGACCGTGCCGAGCGCCGCGCCGCCGGTCCACGCGTAGCTGCCGCACGTGCTCTGCCCGTTGGCGCGCGTCGAGTTGGAGGGGGGCGTCAGCGTCCGCGTGTCGACGGTCGTGCCGGGCAGGCGGTAGGGGTCGACCGTGGGCCAGTAGTTGTCGCCGTACTGGTTGAGGTCGGCGTTATAGAGCACGGTCATGCCGTCGCCGGTGTGCCAGCCGTGCATGTTCTCGCCGTTGATCGACTCGAAGTTGGCGATGCGGGAGGAGGTCATCGCGAGGCCGAAGCCGTAGCCGGGGCGCAGGTGCACCACGCGGTCCATCTCGCCGAAGGCGTAGTGGCCGATCAGCTCGGCGCGCGGCGCGGTGGCCGGGTCGGCCATCAGGGCTTTGGCGTCGGCGAGCAACGGCAGCGGCGTGTTGCCGACGAAGCTGCGGACGGTGTCGCTCAGGGCCCAGGCCTTGACCATGCTGCGCAGGCGGGCGGCCTCTTCGGCGGGAGCGAACTTCGAGATGAGCAGCGCGTTCTGGAGCACGCTGTGTCCCGTGCCCTGCGGCGAGCTGCCCGAGCGCGAGATCTCGCGGCCGCGCACGAAGTCCCACATGGCGCCGCGGTAGATCAGCGGCTCGAAGGCCTCGTGGACCCAGCGGTAGAGATTCGTTTGGGCCGGGTCGGTGACGGCCCACGTCGAGCCCGCGAGCCACGTCAGCATCGGGGCCGTGTTGGCGAGCAGCGAAGTTCCGTAGCCGCCGGTATACGGGTGGAACGTGTGCTGCACGAAAGAGCCGTCGGCGTAGAAGCCGTCGCTGCTCGTCACGAACGGGAAGACGCTCGAGAAGGCGTTGCGGGAGAGGGCGAGCTTGGCGGCGTCCTTGACCACGCAGCCGCGCACGCCGACCACGCGCGACTTCCACACGAGGTTCGCCTGGGTCATGTCCGGCACCGGCGTATGGAAGTTGACCGCCGCCATGAAGTGGGTGCGCTGGGTGCCGCTGAGCTGGTCGTAGAGCAGCACGGCGGTGTCGGTGAGCTGCATCGGCACGCCGATCTCCCAGTCCCACCAGTTGTCGTACTGTGCGATCGCCGTGTTGTAGCGGTTGCTGTTCATCCACTCGAGCCCGCCGACGGTATCGGCCAGCAGCGTGGCGTTGCTGGAGAGGGAGCAACCGGGCGTGGCGTAGGCGAGCGCCATGGCGCGCAGGCGGCTGTAGCAGGTCGTGAGGTGAGCCGAGACGGTGGTGCTGGCCGCGTCGCTCCAGAGGTTGGTGCGGTCAGCCGCCTTGTTCAGGCTCGACCAGGCGTTGTTGGCGCTGTTCGCGATGCTGGTGAGGCGCGCTTTCACATCCGCGTCCGACGTGTCGTAGCCCACGCCGACCAGAAGGTCGCGCCACTTGAGGCGCAGCGCGTCGAACTCGTCGGCCGGCGCACAAGCCGCAGCCAACGACACGCCGAGGAAAAACGCACAACCTATGGAGCGTCTCGTTTGCATGACGTCACGAACGCCCGCTCGGGGGCTAGCCCGAAGGCTCCCGTCGCGGTCTTTCAGACACACCTTTTTCCGCCGCCGGCGTTCAGCGCCTCGTATTCTTGAACTCCGCGAACTCCTCGGCGTCGGACCACACTTTTTCACCACATTTTTTGCAGGCCGTCATGCCGTAGCCGAACGGCGCGCCGCACTTCTTGCAGGTCCAGCGCGCCTTCATCTCGTCCAGCCAAGCGGCCAGGCCCTTGTCGCGGACGGTGTTCAGGTACTTCTCACGCAGGCCGTATTTCGGCGTCTCGTTGAAGAACGCTTTGATCTTGGCGCAGGGATAATGTTTGCAGAGGCCGCACGACTGAAGCTGCTTGGCCTTGGCGCATTTGCGCACCTCGCACTTGGGCGCGTAGCCCGGCGTCTTCTTGGTGCTGCGGCAGCCGAGGCATTTGACCTCGGCCGGGGTTTTGGCCTCCTTGGCCGCCAGCAGCGCCGGGCAGGCGCCGCAGTAGATGCCGCAGATCGCGTCCACGCAGGCGTCGCCGCCCGTGGCTGCGCAAGCCTCGCCGCAGAGGCAGCCGCACGCCGCGCCGCCGACCGTGCCCAGAAACGTCCGTCTTGCCACACCCTGTTGCCGCATACGCGCCTCCTGTTATGCCGCAATGATACCAAAAAAAACGACGGTGCGCATCCTGCTTGCGGGCGGGCTGCGTTTCGCCTATGCTTTTCACGTTCCGGGCAACTGCATAAACCCCCTGTGAGGACATTTTCATGAACGAATTCAAGAACGTGACCGTCGTCAAGCAAGCCAACATCTATTCGGACGGCAAGGTGACCAGCCGCACCGTGCTTTTCGCGGACGGCTCGAAAAAGACGCTCGGCATCATGTTGCCCGGCGAATACACATTCGGGACTGATGCCAAGGAGATCATGGAGATCCTCGCCGGCGAACTCGAGGTGCTGTTGCCCGGAAAAACCGCCTGGCAGACCGTCCGCGGCGGCGAGACCTTCGAGGTTCCCGCCAAATCCAAGTTCAGCCTGAACGTGGCCACGATCACCGACTACTGCTGCTCCTACATCAACGGTTAACCCAGGGGGTACCCATGTCCCACGACGGAACCCAGCCCAAAAAGGGCGGCTGTTTCAAGAAGTTCTGTATCGGTTGTTTGACGGTGCTCGTGCTCATGGCCGTCGGCTCTTTCTTCGCCTATCGCGGAGCCAAAACCCTGGTCACGAAAATGACCGCCAACTACACCGCGGCGTCGCCGGCGGAATTGCCCGCCGTGCAGGTGCCGGACGCCGAAAGGGACGCGCTGGCGCAACGGGTCGCCAGCTTCGCCAAGGCGGTCCGCGAAGGCCTGCCGGCCCCCGACCTGGCGCTCACGGCGCGGGACCTCAACGTGTTGATCCAAAACGAACCGGCGGTGAGCAACAAGCTCCACGTGGCCATCGACGGCGACCGCATCCAGAGCGACGTCAGCATCCCGCTGGAAGATTTCGGCGGCTACTTCAAAGGCCGCTGGCTCAACGGGTCGGCGAGTTTCCGGGTCGATACCGCGGCGGGACGCTTGCTGGTGTTCATGGACAGCCTGAGCGTCCGCGGCAAGGCGGTTCCGGATCAGTTCATGGCGGCGATCCGCTCCAAGAACCTCGCGGAGAAGGCCTTCGAGAACCCCAAGTCCGCCGAGGTGCTGCAGAAGATCGATTCGATCGCCGTCCGCGACGGCAAGCTCGTCATCAAGGCGAAGTGAGCGGGGTGCCGACGATCAGCAGCTGCCCCGCGTAGAAGCTCTGCCCTTCCGGCAGCTTTTTGACCGTGAAGGTGACGGTGTGCGCGCCGGGCTTCTGCTCCGGCAGATACCAGAAACGCGCGTGCCGGGTCTTCTCCTTCTGCGCGCGCTCCGCGGTGATCGGCTGCCCGCCGTCCACGACCGCCTCGAGCACGGCCGGCTGGCCGTACGGGATGTCGCTGATGCCGACGACCGTGCCGTTCCATTTGACCGTGATGCTCTCGCCCGCGCGGCCGCATTTCACGGCGCCGCGCAACATCGCGTGCGTGCGCAGGCGGCTCTCGGTGTAGACGGGATCTTTCTCGGTGTCCACCGGCGACCACCCCGCGCTCAACTTCGCCGCGGTGATCGGCAGCAGCGTCGCCGTCTCCCAGTTCGCGGCTTCCAGCGGCGGCGGCAGCTCGTGCGGCCGGGCCGCGGTGCCGACCGCCGCGATCTTTTTCATCGAGCGGGCGAGGATCTCGCAGTAGACGGCGTGGCCCTCGTCGCCCGGATGAACGCCGTCTTTCGAGAAGACGAGTTTGCCCTCGACCGGCGCGTCGCCCTTGAAGATGAGCGAGCCGGCCTTCTCGCGCGTCGCGATCTCGAGACCGAAGTCGACGGTCGGGATGCCGTAGGCGTTCGCGATGTTTTCCTGGACCGGCCCGAACCAGGGCGCCTTGCCGGCCTGCAGGTCTTTGAGCATGCCCTGGTGGAGCGTGTAGACGAAACAGATGTCCGTCTTCGGATTGCTCTTCCAGATGTGCCGCACGACGCCCTCCACCGATTTCGCCTCATAGCCTCCGCCGCCGTTGACGCGGCACTCCAGAAAGACCAAGTCGGGTTTCTGCACCAGCACGTCGCCTTCCAGCCGGCACGCGCTGTAGTCCGAGCCGGTGCCGGAGATGGCCGGATTGATCTCGATGACCTCCGCCTTCGGATACTGCGCCTTGAACCACGCGAGCGACTTCGGCCGCCAGCCCTGCGCCGCCGTGATGCTGCCGCCGAGATAGGCGATGCGCACCGGTTCGCCGCCGTTGAGTTTGGCAAAGAAATTCGGCAAGCCGCCGCGCGCGCGGCACTCTTCGGCCACATTGACGTCGTGGCTGTAAGTCGCCGCGAGAAGGGTTGTTGTCGCACAGCAGACCAAGCCCATCACCATCGTCTTCATTGTCATCCCTCTTTCTTTTGATCACCCGCGCCGCGGAGGCGTCCCGCCGCAGACCCCGATCCGGTGTCGCATCACTTTGGAAATACCGGCTGACCGTCCTGATCCTCTCGTCCGGCCAGGCTCCCGGGTCGTTTATTTGTTCTCTTTGGCGATGATGTCGGCGAGCAGGTTGCCGCGGTGGTCGATCGCGTTCGGATACAGCTCCTTGATCTCTTTGATCAGCGCCTCGGCCTTGGCCGTCTGCCCCGCTTTCCGATAGAAGCCGGCCAGATGGAGCCGCGCATAGGCGCCGACCTGTACGCCGTTGCCGTAGTAGCAGTCGCCGAAGTCCTTGATGGCCTGGACCAGATAGTGGACGCGCTCGTCGCCCTGCGTCATCTGGCCCAGATAGAGCAGCGCGCAGCCGGTGCGGTTGGCCTTGCCGTACTGGGCGATCAGCGCCTGAAGGCTCTGCACGCCCGCGTCCGTTTTCCACTCGTTGTTCGCGACCTGATAGAGCTTCTCGATTTTTCCCAGATCCTCGCGGGAGTAGACCTCCAGGTCCTTGCGCATGCGCGCTCTGGCCTTTTCCCGCTCGGCCGCCACGATCTCCTCTTTCGTCGCCGCGGCGCCCTCCTTGGCCGCCGGTTTCCCGATGGACGCCTCCAGCTTGGCGACCCGCTCTTCAAGAAGATCCACCCGCTTCTTGAGTTCGGCCTGCGACTGAGCATACCCCGCGCAAACCCAAGAAATAAAAACCGATGCAGCTATGATCGTTCTCATCGCGCCCCCTTCTTTTGGATTCAATTTCCAGCGTGCCGACAAGTGTTTCACAATCTCACAGGCGATTCAAGCGAAAGGCGGCGCTGCCGTTCCCCGCGCTGAGCGACGGCAGGATTCACGCCCCTGCCGCGCCCGCCGCCCGGCGCAAGCCGAGCAGGTGGCGCACGGCCTCGCCCGACAGCGGCACCGCGCCGTCGCCGGTCGCGAGGATGATCTGGCTCGCCAGCTCGAAGAAGTCGGCGTTCTGGAGCGCATGGTCGAAATCGCGCGCCACCGTGATTTGCCCGTGGTTCGCCATGAGCGCCAGATCGCGCGTGGCCATCACGTCGATCACCGCCTCCGCGAGTTCCGGCGAGCCCGGCGGCAGATAAGGTACGCGGCCGACAGGGCCGACGTAGAAGGGGATTTCGGGGATCACGTTATAATTCACGCGGGCCCGGCGCTGGCAGGCCAGGGCCGTCGCGAAGGGCGACTGGTAGTGCAGCACGACGTTCACGTCCGGCCGGGCCCGCAGGATGCCGGCGTGGAAGCGGACCTCGACCGTCGGGACGACGTCGTTGAGCGGGCGGCCGTCCGCGATCGCGCAGACCGCGATGTCCTTGGGCGTCAGCCGCCCCAGCCAGCTGCGCGTGCGCGTGACGAGCATGCGGCTGTCGTCCAAACGCCACGACAGGTTGCCGCTGCTGCAGCGCAACAGCCCGCGCGCCGCGGCCTCTCGGCACGCCGCCACAAACGCGTTCATTTTCGGACGCGGAACGGGTCTCACGTGTAAAGTCTTCCTCATGTCCGGCTCTCCCCCGATCCCATCACGGGTGGAAAAAACGATACCATGCCTGCCGAGGCACCCTCAAGCCCCAAAGCGGGACAACGGGCCGGCGACCATTTTTTGTTTCTTGATGTTCCTGTTTTTTGATTGCCCTCTCATCTCCGTCGGCCTATGATGTCAACATCACGGTGGGAAGTATCGGCGGCATCCACTTGAAAACGAGGTGATGCCATGAACAGTGAAGCTCGAGCGTTCCCTGAACCGGTCCCTGAGCGGCGTCTCCGGTCCCGGTCTCGTCCCAATTATTCGGACCGGCGTGCATCCCAACGGTATCTGGCGAAGTTCCCGATCCGGATCTTCATCGGCCAAGGCAAGGAGGCCAAAGAATACGCGGCCACGGTGCACGATATTTCCAGCGGCGGCCTGCTGATCGAAGCGCCCGAGGTGCCGCCGGAAGAGACCCGGATCCACGTCAAATTCCGCATCCCAAAAGGCGTGATGCCGGAGGCTTTTATCCAAGGCGTGGTGTCCACCGACGCCGAAGTCCGGCGCCACAAAGAAGGCGATCCGCTGCTGGGTCTCGCCTTCGAAGAAGACCTCGGGGCGCATTACGAGCGCACGGCCTGGAGCTACCTCCGCTGGCTGGCGGCAGCGGTCTTGTTCGTCGCGGCAAGCCTGATCCTGCTGATCAAATACGAGAACCTGTACAATTTCTGGTTCGACGTGCCGGTGTTCTTGTACAGCCTGCTGGTCGGCGGCTACCTGATCAGCCGGTTCTTTTTTGCCTCGTTCTACGGCGATTCCAAGCCGCTCACCGAACTGCCGACCATGTCGGTAATTATTCCGGTGCGGAACGAAGAGGCCAACATTGCCCGGACGCTCCGGCAAGTCATGGAGTCGGACTACCCCCGCGACCGTTTGCAGGTCATCGCCGTGAACGACTGCAGCACGGACCGCACGCTTGAGGTCATGAAGGAGTCGCAGAAAATCTATCCGGATCTGGTGGTCCTCGGGCTGGAGAAACAGGCCGGCAAGCGGCATGCCCTGGCCACGGGCGTAGGACTGGCCACGGGGCAGGTCATCACCTTCATCGACTCGGACAGCTTCATCCAACCCGACGCCCTGCGACACCTGGTCAACCGCTTCTCCGACCCCAAGGTGGCGGCCGTCACCGGGCACTGCGACGTGGAGAACATCTGGACGAACATGCTGACCCGCATGCAGACGGTGCGCTACTTCATTGCCTTCCGAGTGATGAAAGCCGCCGAGAGCGTGTTCGACTCCGTGACGTGCCTGTCGGGACCGATCGCGGCCTACCGCCGGGAGATCCTGCAGCTGGTCATGCCCGAATGGCTCAACCAGATGTTCATGGGACGCCCCGCCACCTTCGGCGACGACCGGAGCCTGACCAACAGCCTGCTGCGGCGCGGCTACAAAGTCGTGTACGAGTGCAAGGCGCGGGTCACCACGATCGTTCCCGAGCACCAGAGCGAGTTCCTGCGGCAGCAGCTGCGCTGGAAACGCTCCTGGTTCCGGGAGATGCTGATCGCGTCGTCCTTCATGTGGCGTCGCGAGCCCCTGATGGTCGTGTCGTTCTACCTCGGGTTCATCCTGCCGCTGCTGGGGCCGGCGATCGTGATCCGGGCGCTGATCTACGTGCCGCTCGTGCAGCGCACATCGCCGCTGATGTACATCTTCGGCATCACCCTGATGAGCGCGCTGATGAGCAGCACCTACCTTCTCTACAAACGGTCGCGCATCTGGTTTTACGGGACCGTGTTCTGTTTCTACTACATGTTTGTCCTGGTCTGGCAGACGCCGTGGGCCGTGCTGACCTGCTGGCGCAACGAATGGATCACAAGAAGCTGAGGTGACCTATGAAAAAACTTTCCATTGCGGTTCAATGGCTTGTTTTGGTTGCCCTCGTCGCGTTGACGGCCTACGTCATCTTCCGTCCGACGCCCCAGCCGGACTATGCGCCCGAAACGTGGCAGGACTGGAACGGCGTGACGGTGCTCTCTTATGCCGGTATCGCCCGGCACGAGTCACCCGTCTATCCGTCCGTAAAACGGCTGGAAGCCCAGTTGGCCGCCCTGCGGGACGACGGCTACCGGACCGTCCGTCCGGAGGATGTGCGAGCCTATCTGGAAGAACGCGCGCCGCTGCCCAAAAAAGCGCTGCTGCTGATCTTCGAGGGGGGGCGCAAAGAGGCGTTCATCCGGGCGACTCCCGTGCTGCAGCGGACAGGATTCTCCGCCGTCATCGTCACGCCCACCACCGTCCTGCGCCAGTGGGGAGGCTTCTACCTGAAGCGGAAGGACATCCGAAAGATTGTCCGTCTGCCCCAGTGGCAGGTCGGCAGCATGGGCCACCAGGCGTTTGAGCCGGTGCCGGGATCGACGTCCGTCGAGATGGGACATTTCCTGGCCCAGCGCGAAGTGTCTGACGGTCAGGTGGAAACCGCCGAGCATTTCCGTAACCGCGTCCTTCAGGATTATGCCCAGTCCGCACAACTCTTGGAAGACGCCGCCGGAAAGCCTCCGCTGCTCTATCTCTATCCGTATGCCGATGCCGGACAAAGCCCGTGCTCCGACCCGCTGGCCGAAACGGTGAACCGGGACGCTGTAACCCGCTATTTCAGCCTGGCCTTCATCGGCGGATCGAACGCGTTCAATGGTCCGGGCAGCGACCCATGGAGCCTAACCCGTCTGCGCGTCCCCGGCAACTGGACGCCCGAGCATCTGTTGGCCGAGTTGGCTTCCAGCCAGCCGCGTCACCGGCCGCAGTCCGACCTCGGACTGGCGCAAGACTGGGTGTTTGAACGCGAGGCCGATATGCGGAACGCCGAACTGCACCTCCCCGCCGATGCGGCCGTCTGGCTGCGGGGCACGGAGGCGTGGACAGACCTTGAGGCCAGCGCCGAGCTGCTTCCCGAGACGGCCGGCAGCGGCGCGCTTTATGCGCGTTACACGAGCGTACGTTCCTGGCTGCGCGTCGCCGTGGACACCGAAGGCCTGCGCGTTCAAGAACGCTTGGGCGGGCGGCTCTACACCCTCTGTCGCCGTCCTCCGGCCGCGGGCGCCCCGCAGGCCGCCCGCCGCGTCCGGCTACGCATCCGGAACAACCGGGCATGGGTGTGGCTGAACGACGAGCCTGTCGCCGAAAACCTGCCGCTCGCGCCCGACACCCGCCGCGGCCGCGTCGGCTTCGGCTGTGATGCGGGCGAACTCCGCGTGAGCGCCTTCTCGGCGCGCCCCCTGCCCGCCCGCTGGGTCCTCGCCAACAGCATCCGGCTGATTCCGGACGCGGCCCTGGATCAAGTCCAGGCGGTGATCCCGAACTGGTTCCGCGCCGGCGAACCCCCCGGCCTCGCCCAAACGGCACAACAGGACCTGCTGCACGCGGCCGTCACCGGCATCCGCACCGTCCCCCTCCTGACGGGAGGCACGGCGCTGGACAACGAAGCGGCCCGCGACTGGGCCGCCGCGATCGACGCCGAACTGGTCCGCGCCGACGTGAAGACGCTGACGCCGGCCCTGGCGGTGGACGGCCCCGCGTTTACGCTGGCCGCCGAACTGCGGAACCGGGGTTACCGCGTGGTTCACCTGCTGGCGCCCGCGCAGGCGTTGGAATGGGGCCGATCGGTCGCCTTGGCTGCGCCGGATGAACCGATCGCCGTGAACGGTGTCGGCGGGGAAGCCGACGCTGCGCTTGTTTGGTTGAAGCGCGTCATCCCGACGAGCCGTCTGGCCTTGCGGGAAATCGACGGCGCCGCACTCGCGCCGAATCTCTCCACCCTGCGCCGGTATGACTCGATGCCGGGACTCTGAAAGGAGCGCTGACCATGAATACTCTGAAGCTTTGCCTCATCGCGATAGTGGTCGGCGGGTTCGGGGCGACCCTGCGGCCGTTGCTTGCGCAGGACGTCGCCAACGTGACCCAACTGATCAGGGATTCGCAATCCGCACTGGCCGCGGCGAAGTACGCCGAGGCCGAACGTCTGGCGCGAGGCGCCGTCGACCTCGACCCCGCCCATCCCCCGGCCTGGCGGCAGTATGGCCTCGCCCTCCTGAAGGGGGGCAAGGCGCAGGAAGCCGCCACCGCGCTGCAGCGGGCGGTCTCGATGGACGAGAAGGATGCGACGGCCTGGCGCGGGCTGGCCATGGCCTGCTGGCAGACCCAGCAGCCGAACGAGGCGGTCCGGGCCCTCAGCGCCTATCTGCGCGTGAAGCCCGAAGATGCCGGCGTCTGGCGCGACCTCGCCACCTGGCTCACCCAGCTGGAACGGGGTGAACAGGCGGTCGCCGCCCTCGAGCGGGTGGCCGAGCTGAAACCCGAAGACGCTTCGGCCTGGCGCGAGCTGGGCGCCTGGCTGACCAAGCTGGAGCGCTACGAACAGGCCGTCGCCGCCTTCGAGCACGCGGTGAAACTGCACCCGGAGGAGGCCGCCGCGAGGCGCGGCATGGCCACGGCCCTCACCCGCCTGGAGCGCTACGAGCCCGCCGTCGCCGCGCTGGAACAGGTGGTCAAGGCGTCGCCGGACGACGTCTCGGCGTGGCGCGACATGGCCACCGCGCTGATCCGGCTAAAGCGCAACGAGCAGGCGGTCGCCGCGCTGGAGCGCGTGGTGAAGCTCAAACCCGAAGACGTCTCGGCGTGGCGCGACCTCGCCACCGAGCTCGCCCGCCTCGAGCGCCACGAGCAGGCCGTGGCGGCGCTTGCGAACGTGGTCAAAGCCGCGCCGGACGACGCCTCCGCCTGGCGCGACATGGCCACGGGACAAACGCGCATCGAGCGCCTCGAGCAGGCCATCGCCTCGCTGGAACAGGCGCTCAAGCTCCAGCCCGAGGAGGCCTCGGCGTGGCAGGCCTTGGCCGTGCTGCACCAGCGCACCGGCAAGCTGGCCGAAGCCGCGAAGGACTACGAGAAGGCGCTCGCGCTGCGCCCCGGCGATCCGGTCATCCGCCGCGACCTGGGCTGGGCGCTCTGGTCGCTGGGCCGCCGCGACGACGCCGTCGCGCGGCTGACGGAAGCCGTCGAGGCCGGCATCGAGTCGCGCGACCGCGTGATCTTCCAGGTCGCCGCCCGCCTGGCCGAGGAGGACGCGGGCGAGGCGGCCCTGGCCTTCCTGCGCAAGGTCAACCCCAACAGCCCGACCTCCACCATCGGCCTGGCGCTGGCCCGGGGCGGCCGCGTGAGGGCGGCCGAGCCGATCCTGCTGAACGCCTGGCAGAACGGCGAGCAGACGGCTGCAGTCGGACTCTATCTGGCCTATGCGCGTGCCCTGAACGGACGCTTCGACGGCATCGACAAGCACCTCGACCCGCTGCTGAGCACGCCGGGCACACTCCCGCAAGAGCAGGCCGACCTGGTGCTGGAAACGCTCCGCCAAGGCAACACCCGCCCGGAGACGCCCGCGCTGATGGCTCGGCTTGAGGCGCGGCTGGGGCCGGCCGAAACCGCCAGCAAGCGCGTGACCGACATCCTGGAGACCTGCGCCGAAGCCAGCCGCATTCGCGGCCAGACGGCGTTGGCCCTGCAGATGTACCGCCGCGTGCTGGAGCGCGACCCTGCGCGCGGCTCGTGGTCGTGGGTCGTCCTGCTGGCCGAGCGCGTCGAGGGCAAGACCCCCTTCGTCTGGCTCGACAGCTATGCGAAGCGCGTCTCCGATCCGGCCCGCCTAGCCGGCATCCGAGGCCTGAGAGCGGCGCGTCTGGGGCAACCGGAAGCGGCCGTGCCCGAGCTGCGCCAGAGCATCGCGCTGGACAAGGAGCAACCGCTGCTGCGGCAGCTCTTGTTCGACAGCCTGCTGCGCGTGGGGAATGCCGACGAGGCCCGCATCGAAGCGGAGTGGTTCGCCAAGCGTGTGGAAGCCGGCGACGCATCGTCGCGGCCCAATCTGGCCGAGATGCTGACGCGCCTCGGCGAGACCGCGGCGGCCCTGCCGCACTGGGAGACGCTCCGCAAGGCCAATCCGGACTCGATCTACTACGGCATCGAGAACGCCACGGCGCTGTTCCGTCTGGGCCGCCCGGAGGAAGCCATGGAGATCCTGCGGACCCTGGCGGGCGCCAAGCCGAACAGCCGGGTCTTCGAGCTGATGGCCGAGATTGAGACGGCACAGACCAACACGCTCCAATCGGTGGAATGGGCCAGCCGCGGCCTGGCGATCGACCCTTCGCCGGGGCTCCTGCGCTACCATGCCGAGGGCCTGGAAAAACTGGGAACCAACAACGCGCCTGCAGCGCTGGCCTCGGCCCAGCGCTTCTTGAAGGATGACCCGGGCTACGTGCCGCTCACCGTGCTGGCGGGCCGCATGCTCGCGAGCGTGGGTCAAACCAACGAACTCGAGGTGTATTACCTCCGGCAGCTCGCGCGCAACCCGATGTTCACACCGTCGCTCACGGGGCTGCGCGAGCTCACCACCCTCGACGGCCGGTTCGAAGAGGCGACCGAATACGCCCGCCTGCATACCCTGATTCTGACCAACAACTCGGAGGTGCTGCGAAGCTACGCCAACTCGCTGGCCCAGCAGGACCACTTCGTCAAAGCGCTGAAGATCCTGCGCCCGCTGGCGCGCACGCCGGTCGAGAAAGCCGTGCCCATCCTGACCTACCCGTCGATCATGCGGCATCCCTACCCAGGACGCAACTCGGTTGACCAGATCAGCCGGCACATCCGGCGCCTCGCCGACGACGGCTACCGCTTCATCAACGCGTTCAGCCAGATCAGCGAAAAGCCGGAGGCCCGCCACGTGATGCTCGTGCTGCTCGATCCGGACGCCGGGGTGATCGACGCCCTCGACCCCGTGCTGCAGCGGCACGGCGCGCGCGTGGTCTACGCCGGCAACGCCGCGGTGCCGACGCTGACCCTCGCGGGGACGCCGCTGCCCGCACGCCTGGCCCCCGTCCTGTCGAGCGGCCGCTGGCAGCTGGCCTCGGGCGGCCCGGCCGACTTCGCGCGCCTGCCGGTGACCGAGACCGGCGTGCTCGGCAACCCCCTCACCCACCCGCTGGTCAAGGACGGGGTCCGCGAGTCCCAGGCGGCGTTCTCCAACCGCCTGGAACAGACCCTCGGCGAGAGCGCCCGTGCCCTGAAGACGCGCGGCGAACGCCTGCTGGTCTACCCGTCCGGCGATTTCGGCCAGCGCTCGCTGGACACGACCGTCACCAACGCCTGGACACTCCACCACGTGATGGCGAACCACTTCACGCATGCGCTCTACTTCGACGACAGCGGCTTCTATCTGACGCAGCCCGCCGGCGACCCGTTGCGCATCCCCGCGCGCGTGGTGCCCCCGGAGTGGGATGAGCAAGCCCTCGCCGCGCACCTCCAGGGCACCGAGCACCCGCTGGTGCGCGCCCGGCTCGAACTGGGCCGCGTGCTGTTCTGGCACGGCCAACACGCCCAAGCCAACGCCGCCTTCGCCGAAGCCGAGCGCGCTGGCGCGGACCGCGAAGACATCCTGTTCAACTGGGGCATGAACGCGGACCGCGACGGCGACATCTTCACCGCCAAGCGCAGCCTGCTCGCCGCGCAGGTCCTGGACCCCGGCTCCGAGCGCATCAGCCACGCGCTGGCGCGCCTTGAATCGCGCCGCCGCCCGCAGGCCACGGCGTTCTTCTACGGGTGGACCGACAACGAGGACGCGAACGACCGCGACCACTACCGGTACGGCGCCTACGCGGATACCTTCGTGAACGACCGGCTGAGCCTCGGAGCGGCGGCCGACCGCAACCGGTGGAACACCGACGGCATCGGTGACGAGTACGGCACGCGCCTGGGGTTGCGCAGCATGGCCTACCTCTGGCCCGAGATCTGGCTCGACGGCCGGCTGTGGATCCTGGACATGGATGACCAAGACGACCACTGGGGCGGCCAGGCCGCGCTGCGGCTGCCGAACCCCATGCTGAGCGGGCACGTCTATCTCACCGCCTCCCGGGAAGAGATCGAGACCGTGGAGGCGCTGCGCGCGAACATCGACGCGAACACGTATGCCCTGCGCACCTACTCGCGGATGCTCGACGTATACGACCTGTTCGCGAACCTCTCCCGGATCGACCGCTCGGACGGCAACGACACCACCATGCTCGACGGCAAGCTCCTCTACCGCCTTCAAGAGTGGCCTTACGTCGGCGTCGGCTGGCGCTTTCGGATCGCGGACAGCGACCGCGACCCGCCCGAATACTGGGCCCCCGAAGAGCTCCAGCAGCACCAGTTGCACATCACCGTGCGCGGCGCGTGGAATGACCGGCTGAGTTACACGGCGAGCGCCGAAGCCGGCTACGCCGAAGAGCGCGACACCGACTGGCGCTTTGTCTGGGGCGCGCGCGGCGAGATCAACTACTTCCTGACCGAACGGTTCAGCGTGAACGGCGAGGCCGGCTGGTTCGAGACCCCGGACTATGACCGCCTGTTCGGGCGTATCAGTCTGACCGGCCGGTTCTGAGGAGCGACGCCACAGAAAGCCGGATCCTCAACTGACCTGCGGCTGAAGAAAGGAGCGCCGCCATGAGCAACCGAACCATACGGTACGCGGCGTTGTGCGCGTCGGCGCTGCTCGCCTGCCGAGCCGCGGCGGACGTGGTCTTCAGCGAGATCATGTATCACCCGGGCGACGCGCCGGACGGCACCGCCGAGGACCAGCTCGAGTTCATCGAGCTCTTCAACAACGGCGCCGAAGCGGTCACGCTGACGAACGCCTATTTCTCGCGGGGCATCACCTACACCTTCTCGAACACGAATCCGGCGGTCATGAACCCCGGCGACTTTCTGGTGCTCGTGCGCGACCGCGCCGCGTTCCAAAGCCGCTACCCGGGCGTCACCAACCTGGCGGAAGGCGTCTATACCGGGCGGTTCGACAACGACGGCGAGCGGGTGACCCTGAGGGTCGGCGCCGCCACGGCCAACTTCACCTACGGCACCTCGAACGCCTGGCCCGTGGCCGCCGACGGGTTCGGCCCTTCGCTCGAGCGCATCTGCCTGACCGCCACGGGCGAGAGCAGCGTGAACTGGGCGGCGTCTGGCACCCCGACGAACTGGCTCCAAGTCGCCTGGACCGGGCAGTTCGCGTCGGCCAATATCACGGCGGCCTTCTTTCTGGATTACGACGGACTGTGCCTGCTCGACGACGTGTCGATCAAGGCCGTCGGGTCGGGCGTTGAAACCGTGGCGAACGGCGCGTTCGAAAGCGGGCTGAGCGGCTGGACCGCCACCAACAGCCACGCGCAGTCGCGCGTCGAGGCAGGCTTGGGTTCCGACGGCGGCGCGGCGCTGGCGATCCAGTGTAACGAATCGCGCTGGTACCTCGACGCGCCGCTTTTCTCCCGCACCTTCTTCGGCGACGCCTTCAGCAACCGGATCGTCTCCGCGCCCATCGCCGTGATCCCCGGACAGAACTACGCGGTCTCCTGGCGGGCGCGCCGCGTCGGCCTCGGCGGCACGCTGTATGGCGTGATCGGCGGCGTCACGAACGCGCTCTCTTTCACCCACTGGGGGTCGCCCGGCGGCTCCAACTCCGTGAGCGCGGCCTTTCTGCCCATCGGCATCACCAACATCGCGCAGACGCTCACCCTCTGTCCGGTGGCGGCAACCAATGTCGTGCGCGCAAAAGTCTCGGCGCCGGCCGAAGTGGCCTCGGTCGTGCTCTCCTATCAGACCGTCGCCACGAACCAGTACCGGTTCACCAACCGCTCCTACAGTCAGCTCGCGATGCGCGACGACGGCGTCGCACCCGACACCGCGGCCGGTGACGGCACCTATACCGTAAACCTGCCGCCGGTCACGTCGAACCTGACGCTTGTGCGCTACCACGTGATCGCGACCGCGACCAACGGCTTCGGCGCGCGGAGCCCGCACCTCGACGATCCGAGTACCGACCACGCGTACTGGGTTCAGAGCATCTCGCCGCAGACGAACCTGCCCAACTGGCAGCTGCTGATGGACGGCGTCCCCCTGCAGTACCCGTACAGCCGGCACCTCTGCGCGGTCAGCCCCGACGGCCAGATCTTCACGGACATCATGGCCAAGCACCGCGGCAATGCGGAGAGCGAGGACCTCACCCATACGGGCATCGGCCTGCACTTCCACCGGAGCAAGAAATTCAACGCCTGGTTCGCGGCGAACCAGAGCGGCATCAACATCCGCCACCGGCTGAACAACGTCAAATACTACTACCGGCGGGTCGTGGCCGAGCCGCTGGCCTATGACCTTCAGCGCCTGATCGGCCTGCCGACCCCCCGCCTGCGACACATCTGCGCCTGGATCAACGGGTTCCCCACCATCACCACCGAACTGGAATCGCCCGAAACAGCCTTCCTGACGGGCAACGGCATCAGCACGGCCGACTACGTCTCACGGCAAAGCTACGGCTCCGGCCGGGAGACCGTGGGTGGAACCACCAATATCGATAATTTCGTCAGCATGCAGGGCGGGCTGACCACGCTGACCGGCGCCAACCGCAACGAATACGTCCGGACCAACCTGTGCCACGAGGTCAACCAGCACTGCCTGGCCCTGCTCTCCCTCACCGGCAACGGCGACCAGGATCTGGACTGGAACATGATGCAGCACCGCTCCGCAACCGATGGCCGCTGGCGGCAATACCCGTGGGATGCCGACATGAGCTTCGACCTCTCCTACACGAACGCCTGGACCACGCTGTCGGAGCTGCACCCCTACTACAAGACGCCGCTGTACCCCAGCATCTGGAATGCAGGCGCTTCAGCACCGCTCGGCCTGTCGCTCTTCTATCCCGAAGGCCTCGACGCCTCGACCCTGCCCTACCGCTACCGGCATCAGATGACCCTGTGGCGCTACTGCCACACGCTGTACACCACCAATGTCCTCTACCCCAAGATCGACCAACTGCTCACCACGCTCACGCCGGCCTACCGGCAGATCGGGTCGTTTTATTCGAGCAACTCCTCGCTGAACGCGCTGAGCAATCAGGCGAACGCCGTCAAAACGTTCATCGCCAAGCGGAGGGATTTCCTGATGAACGGCGCATGGTCGGACAAGATGCCCGAGATCTGGGCCCCCGCCCGCGTCTATCAGCCGACCAACGTCGTGATCTCGGAGATCATGCACTCTCCTCCGGCCGGCGGAGTTTACGTTGAACTGTACAACCGGGGAAGCGAGCCCGTGGACCTCAGCCGGTGGTCGCTGAGCGCGAGCGGCTATGCCGGCACGCTGCCCTTCGGCACGATGATCGGCCCGACCTCCTACCTCGTGCTCGCCTCCTCGCAGCAGGCGCTGACGAACACCTACGTGGAGCTGGGGCAACCGGCCAACATGACCGAGCGCTATCCGACGACCCGCATCTGGGACTGGCCGATCGCCTTCAACTCGGCAACCGAGTACGCGAGCCGCGTCGTCGAGCTGCCGACGCTCTCGGTCTCGCCCTACGGCGCCACGCTCGAGCTCCGCGACTTGTTCAGCAACCGGATCGACACGGTGACCTTCAGCGGCTTTGCGCCCTGGCCGAACAGCGCGGGCGTGGCGCTCGAGCGGATCGACCCCGACTCCCCCGACACGACCTACGCGGCGTGGCGGACGAGCACGGTGGTGGGAACCCCCGGCATCTTGAACACGGCCAGCGACAACGCCGATCTCGACCCCCTCTCCGACACCTGGGAACAGCGGATCATCGCCGCCTCGGGCGGGCTCTACACGCAGGTCAGCCAGATCTTGGCCAGCGACGATTTCGACGGCGACGGCCTCGTCAACGGCGACGAGTTCGTGCTGGGCACAGACCCGACGGTCCCCGACACCTGGCAGGCGGCCCTGCAGATCAGCCTGTCGGGCGGCGCCGCCTACGTGGGCTTCCCGACGATTCCCGCCGCGGGCGCGGGGTACGCCTTTTACGGCGGCCGGTTCTACACGCTGCTGAACACGACGTCCCTCACGAGCGCAGCGTGGGCGCCGTTGCCGGGCTACGCCGGCCTGGCCGCCGGCGCGCCGGTCGTCTACACCAACGCCGTCCCGCTGCCCTTCGAAGCGTTCCGCTTCGAAGCCGAGCTACGCGCCATCCGTCCTTGACGCGCCTACTTAGCGGGTGCGTCCAGCTCGACGAGGGTGAGGTTCTTGAAGAGGAACTGTCCGCCTCCCGGCACTTCGGCCTGCAGGCAGAGGTGGCCCTTGGCAGGCGTGATGCCGCCGCGCGTCCAGGCTTTTTCGCCGTTGAACTCCAGCTCGGCCGTCTGACCTTTGACCGTGAGCTTGAAGTGGTTCCATTCTCCCGGCTTGTAAAGGCTGGCCGCCTTCGCCTTGTCGGCGCCCGGGATCGATCCCTCCTGGCCGCGCCGCATGTTCACCTGATGCTGCTTGGGCCACGGGAATTTGCCTTCGGGATCGCCGGCGCGGAAGTACACGCCGGAGTCCCACATGTTGGTGTGGAGCGCCTTCCAATCGCACTCGAACACGAAATCGCCGTAGTCTTTTTCGGCCTGCAGAAAACCGTTGCCGGCCTTGAGCAGGATGGCCCCGTCGACCACTTCCGCTTCGCAGGTGACCACCTTCCACCCCTGCAGGGTCTTGCCGTCGAAGAGCGAGACCGGCTGCTGGGCCTGAACAGCCCCCGCAAGCAGTCCGGACACGAAGAGCGCGCGCAGTGCGTAATGCATGAGAAATCCCCCGTTCGTTTGATGATGTGCCCAGTCTTTCAAAAATCGCGGGGGTTGTCAAAGGGCAGAAGGTTCCGGGCTCAGTAGACGGTGGCCTTGACGCGGAAGAAACGCGGGGCCCCGTCGGAAGCGGGCGGCTGCACGAGGCGCGGCTGGCAGAGCCCGTTGGTCACCGTCGACCAGGCCGCCGGCAGCAGGAGATTGGTGGCGGACTCCACGTCGTACACATGCGCGTCATCGTTCCACGAAAGCTCCCAGCCCGACGGATCGCACTCCCGCTCGATTCCCAGATAGACCGGCAGCTGGCCCAAGCCGGACAGCGCAACCGCCTCATCGGCGAACGCGACCGCGCCGCCGGTGCGCGTGATCCGGAAGGTCAGGGTCCGCACCGCGCCAGCGGCGATCTGCTCGTTGTACTGCTTGGCCCAGGCCACGACACGCTCGCCGTCTTGGCTCCAGACGGCATCGTGCAGGCCGCCGACGAGGCCGCCGGACACCGAGAACGCAACGGCCCAGTCGTAGCTACGGCTGGCCACGTTGTTGGACACGGTCATCGTGCACCAGGCATAGCTCGCGTTCTGAGACACGATGTTGAAGCTCACCGTGCCGCCGGGGGCAGGCACCAGCCCCAGATACGCGTTGGTGTAGGCGGGAGCCGTCGGCGGACACTCCCCGCAGACGCTCAAGGTGTGCGTCCCGGGATAGGAGCACCGCACCACGTTCGCGTCGGGGAAGGGCGTCCGCTCCGGCGTCTGGAACGAGGGGTGGTCATGGGCTTCGGAGGCCGCGACGGGGTCGAGCATGAACTCGGCCAGATCGCGGCAGGTGATGAACCAGGTGCCGGGGTGCGACAGCGCCCAGGCGATGAAGTCGCGGAGCGCGCCGGAGCGCGCCCCCAGGAGCGGCGAGTCTCCGAGCCACTGGTTCGTCGAGGTGGCGTGCAGGAATATGCCGTACGGGGCGCGATTGCCGTTGTACCGGGCCAAAAAGTTCGTCCGCCACAACTCCACCACCTGGTTCGACGACATCCACTCCGGCGGATCCATGGTCGAACAGTGAACCTCGTTGGTGAACTGCACCCAGAGCGGGATCTCGAACAGCCCCGGATAATTCGTCGCGGGCGCGCGTCCCGGCGGCACGTTCTGCGCCACGCCCTGATCGAGCGTATAGGGCCACAGCAGGTTGGTGGACGCGGTGCTGTGCCAGCCGAGATCCTCCTGGAACGACGCGTCGTAGAGGAACTGGCGCTCGGCCAGCACGCGGAATGTGGCGTCGTTGGGCAGCAGGAAGGGGGCGCGGAACCCGACGATCTCCTCCTCCGGAACGCCGCTCAGGCGGTTCAGCGTGCGCCGGCAGCCCGCGATCTCCTGCCGCCAGCGGGTCAGCGAGCTGTTCGTGCCGGTGCCGTGCGACAGGGTGTGGACCGCGATCTCATGCCCCGCGTCGTACAGGCGGCGGATGGCGCTCGGGTCGTAGCTGCTGTCCATCGAGACAAAGAACGTGGCCTTGATCGGATGGCCGTTGGGGTTGAAGGCGTTCGTCAGCGCCTGCATCACGCGCACATACGAGGAGCTCGTCACCGAATCGTCGAAGGTCAGCAGCACGATCTGGGGGGTCTCCGCGACCTCAAGGCCGCCGGGCGGCTGCGTCGACGGGTAGACCTCGTCCGCCGCCGCGCCGAACGCCGCCAGAACGCCGCAGGCCAGCATGGCCAGACCGTTTTTAGCCCCCCGGGTCCTCTGTTTCTCTCTCTTCGACTTGTTGAAAACTCGCCTCCCTCAAATTAATTCTCGCCGCCCGCTACGGCACGAAAGCGCCGCTGAGCGAGCGCTGCTGCGCGGGCGTCACCGTATCCAAAGGCTCATCCGGTCCGATCGGCGGCCAATACACGCCCGCATTGAGGATGAAGGCCGGCGGCACGCTGCGGTACAGCGAGTCCGGCAGGCTTCCGCACACGCCGTCGGGCCAGGCCACATTCTCGACATCGCCGCGCTTCACGTTGGCGAAATCGACGATCCCCTGCAGCGCCCCGTCCTGCGTGAGGGTGCCCTGGGTCAGGACGTTGCCCATGAAATTCTGGTGGTTCGAGCCCACGTCGATCGCGGTGCCGCTGTTGGTGATGCGGTTGCGGAAGAGCGTGTTTCCCGGCCCCGCAGGCGCATACCAGTCGGGCACGTCGGCGTCCTCGAGGACGTTCCCTTCGAAGAGGTTCATGAATACGTAGTTGCCGTGCACGGAGATGTCGGGCTGCGGCGTCCCGTGCTCCGGGTCGAGCGCGCGGGCGGACGAGTAGTTGTAGCCGTAGACGTTGCCGTTGGCCCCGCTGCCCACGATCATCGAGTGCCTCAAGTGGTAGAACACGTTGTTCTCGATCAGGCAGTCCGAGGTGTGCTTGCCGCTGCACACGCCGTAGCCCTGTCCGCCCCCGCCGAAAACAAAGGCGTCGTGGAAGTAGTTCTCACGCACCTCGCATTCGAACGAGCGGTCCATCCACACGTGGGCCGAGTAGGCCATGTAGCTCTCCACATTGCGCACCCAGCAGCGGACCGCGAACTTCATCTCGATGGTGTACCCGGTCACGGCGTCTTTGCGCCGCACATACATGTTCTCGACGCCGGCGTTCGAAATCGTGACCAACCGCCGCAGCCGGGGCCGGCGCACGGCGGTGAAGGTGTGCCGCAGGTGGTGGCCAAGGGTCAGGCGGCTGTTGGCGGCGTCCACCGCCACGACGCGGTTGAGCTGACCCGCCAGACGCGCCTGCCACGACTCGGTGAAGCCCCAGGCCGGATCGTTGTCCTCCTCGATCTCGATGATGTCCCCCGCCTGGAACCCGGCCACGCTGGAGACCGTCACCACCGCCGACCCTTTCTCCATGCCCGCCGTGGGCGTGACGTACGTCGTGGGCTGGTCGCTGTCCCAGCAGGCGAGGCCGATGCAGCGGTCGTAGGTGTTCGATCCCTCGAAGATCAAGCTGGTGAGCGCCGAGCCGTCCCCGCGCAGGATCATGTTCGACTTCAGATAGATCCGCTTGGTGAGCCGGTAGGTCCCGGCCGGCAGATAGATCACGCTGCCGGAAGGGGCTTTGGAGATCGCGCTGTTGATGGCCGACGTGTCGTCTGTGGTGCCGTTGCCCTTGGCCCCGTAGTTCTTGACGTTCAGCACGTTCGTGAAATTGGTCACCGGCCCGCGCAGGCCGGCCTGCGCCCAGCGCGCCCGGGCGCTATCCGGCAGATCGTAGACCGCGGTCAGGGCCTCGCGGGCATCCGCGATGCCGTTCTCGTTGCGGTCGATGTCCGCGCGCCCGACCGTGAAGAACCTGGAACGGGGCGGCGTCTGAAACAGCCCGTCATCGGGTTCAGTCCAGGTCATTTCCGGCTCGCCGGTCGGACGCAGATAGGCATCCGTCAACCGCCACCCGCGTGTCGTCAGACGCTCAGCGGTGAACACATCGATGAACTCGTCCGCCACGCCGGACGGGGTCACGCTGAGCGTCACTCGGCCAACGCTGTCGCGGCGAAACGCGCGAATGTGTGGCGGTCCGGCGTCAGTTGCCGCCACGCCGCTCAAAACACTCAGCGCCCAAAAGGCCGAAAACGTCCACCGGGCAAGCCGCCGATGTGCAGATCTGTTGACCTTTTTCATCTTGCCCCCTCTCTGCTCCGGCCGCCGGGGAGGCTCCTTCGTGCCAGCCGGCCACGATGTCGGATAGGGTGTGACAGGTTTAGCGTTGCGCCGTCTCGCAACGCGGCGTGCCCGTCGCGAGCCACCTGTGCGAGTGAGGCACTATCTCCATCAGCCCATGGTTAAGTTTACGCCGCTTGACGCAGGACAACAAGCTGATATTTCTTTCGGGAAAAAACATCGCGCCCGGCCGCCTTTTCCCCCTTTTCCCAGAACCCGCCGTTTACTGTGAACCGCTCTTCGGCTATACTGAACGTATGAAAAGACGTTCATCATCCGATGCCCCGCCTGCGTGTAACCGAGCGGGCCGGGAACTGGCGGAAATTCTGACGTATGCCGTCACGAACAGCCCCGCAACCGTGATGATCACCGACCTTGACGGCACCATCGAATATGTCAACCAGACGTTCTGTGAACTGACCGACTTTTCGTTGGCGGACGTGTTCGGCAAGAAAGCGTCGATGCTGCGCTCCGGGCTCTTGCCGAAGGCCCTTTACCGGACGCTCTGGCGTCATCTGAGGAAAGGCCAATCCTGGACCGGCGAGCTTCACAACCGCAAAAAGAATGGCGATCATTACTGGGAACAGGCGTCGATCTCGCCGATCCGCGACGATGAGGGAAACGTCCGCCATTTCCTCAAGATCGGCGAGGACATCTCGCAGCGGAAACAGCTCGAGCTGGAGCTTCGGTCAGCCGTGCAAAAGCTCCAGGTGAGGGAGTCGCGTTTGCAGATCGCCTGTAAAACTTTGGAAGAGACCACGCGCGCGCTCAGAAAGAGCCAGGAAAAATTGCGGCGCCTGTCGCAGGAAGACGCGCTGACCGGCCTGCTGAACCGCCGGGGGTTCGTCGCCGAGCTGCAGCGGGTCAAGGCGCTGGCGGAACGGCAGGGGCACGGCATCGGCATCCTGATCATCGACATCGACCATTTCAAGGCGATCAATGACGAGTACGGCCATGCCGCGGGCGACCGCATCCTGAAGTCCTGCGCCTCGCTGCTGCGCGCCCATCTGCGCGCCTCCGATCTCATCTGCCGCTACGGCGGCGACGAGATTCTGATCGTCCTGCCGGCCGCCGACGCCGAAACCACCCGCACGACGGCCCAGCGGATCATCGCCGCGATACGTCAGCGCAAAGGTTCACCAAGGACCAAACCGATCCCGATCACCGTCTCGATCGGCGCTGCCTGCGGAGTCCCCGCGATGGGGCAGACGCCCGAAAAAACCATGAAGCTGGCCGACTTGGCGCTCTACCGCGCCAAGCGAAACGGCAGGAACGGAATGGCTTTCTGGCCGTCCGATGAAAAAAAGGACAAAAACGATTTTGCATCTTTCGGCGAGGGCGCGCACAGTCAGCCGTTCCGCTACGTCTTCCACATGCTGGTCGCCATGCTGGATGCCCGCGAGAAGGCGACCGGCGACCACAGCAAGCGGGTCGCGCAAATGGCAGGATCGCTGGCCAACGCCATGAAGCTGCCCCGCCATCAGATCGAACTCGTCACGCAGGGCGCCCTCCTGCACGACATCGGAAAAATCGCCATCCCCGACACGATCCTGCTCAAGCCCGCGTCGCTGAGCGCCGCGGAGCGCAAGATCGTACAGAAACACCCCAAGACGGGCCACGACATCCTTTGCTCCAGCCCGGAATTCAACGCCATTTCCGAAATTGTCCTCTCCCACCAGGAGCGCTTCGACGGCACAGGCTATCCCCGCGGTTTGAAAGGAAAGCGGATCTGTCTGGGCGCCCGCATCTTCGCGGTGGCTGACGCCTACGACGCCATCCGGGCCGGAAGACCTTACGCCGCGCCGCGCTCCGCCGGCGAGGCGCTTTGCGAAATCCAGCGGGGACGTGGAACGCAGTTCGACCCCGACGTCGTGGACGCCCTGACCCGCTGCCAGCATGAGCTCGAAGTCGTGCTGAATGCCCGGCAGGCCCCCTCCCCCGCCATCCCTTCCGTCGCCCGTCCCCGAAAAAAAGCTCCCGCCGCCACACATAGTCCCGTTTCGCGGTGCCGTTCTCACTTTTGATTCTCAGGGCAGCGAAACGCGCGTTACCGCTCCGGCGACGGACCGCATGCATGGCTGTTCCCCTTTCACAAAAAACGCCGTTTTTTCGGGATGAACCCCCCATCGATCCGCGTCATAAGATCCGCCCCTATGGCTTAGGCACGGCAGATGCTTATCACGTCTCTGATGTCGCAGAGGATTATATCCCTTTGCGTAGTTTTACAGGAAAGGGGTGTGTCGATGAGGCGTGGGGCGAAAGGGTGGGGTTTTTTGTGTGTGTTCGCAGTGGCCACGATAGCTTTGGCGCAGGAGAAAACAACGTTTTTCCGCATCGTTTCGCCCGCAGGTTCTGGGATTTCGGCGTTCGCTTCGGACGGAAAACTGACGTGGACCAACGCCGCGACGGATAACGTGACGTGCACCGTGCAGCGCGCGACGACGCTGACCGGCCCAAGCAACTGGGTCGACTACGTCCAGCACCCGGCGACGAACAGGACGATGGCCCTGCGCGTCTTCGACCCCGCGCCCCCGGCGGACATGTCGCTGGTGCCGGCGGGCTCTTTCCTGATGGGCAACAGCAAAGCCGCCAGCGACAATGAAACCATCACCGGGGCGGCCCCCGTGCATCCCGTGTATGTCAGCGCGTTCTACATGGGGAAATACGAAATATCCTGGTCCAAGTGGAGCGCGGTGCGCGACTGGTCGACCGCCAACGGCTACGCGTACGACGGCGCGACAACCACCGGCAAAGGCGACGCCCACCCCGTCATCCATGTGCGCTGGTGCGACGCGGTCAAGTGGTGCAACGCCCTCAGCCAAAAAGAGGGCCTTGAGCCGTGCTATTTCACCGATCCGGCGTTGACGCAGGTGTATCGGACGGGCGCCGTCACCAACCCCTCCGTGGCCTGGGCGGCAACGGGCTACCGCCTGCCGACCGAGGCGGAGTGGGAGAAGGCGGCGCGTGGCGGCCTCTCCGAGAAACGCTTCCCGTGGGGCGACACGATCACCCATTCGAACGCGAACTACACGAGCGACAATTATTACATTTACGACACGAGCCTCACACGCGGCACCCATCCGGTCTACACGACGGGCGCCGAACCCTACACCAGCCCAGTCGGCTCGTTCGCCCCGAACGGCTACGGCCTGTACGACATGGCCGGGAACGCGATGGAGTGGTGCTGGGACTGGTACGGCAGCGGCTACTACGCCACATCGCCGTGGTGGAATCCGATCGGCCCCGCGTCGGGCGGCGTCTCCGGCGTGAAGCGCGTCATCCGCGACGGCAACTGGTATCTCAAGGCGCCCAACAGCCGGACGGCCTATCGAACCAACTATTCGCCGACGTACAGCGGCGGACTGACCACCTGCTTCGGCTTCCGCGTCGTCCGGCGCTCGGTCGCGCAGTGATCCCGCGCCGCCCGGTCAGTCGCAAAGCGCTTGGAAGATCGCGTCGAACGCCGGCGCGATCCGCTTGAATGCGGCCAGCACCTGCGGATCGAAGTGGTCCGGGCTGCTCCGGCCGTCGCCCTCGGTGAGGATGGCATACGTTCTGGCCGCGTCGAACGCCGGCTTGTAGGGCCGCGGGTGCCGCAAGGCGTCGTACTGGTCCGCGACCGCGAGGATCCGCGCGCACAGCGGGATGGCCTCGCCCGCAAGCCCGTCAGGATAGCCGCTACCGTCCCAGCGCTCGTGGTGCGACCGCGCGATGTCCCGCCCCATATGCAGGAAGGCGTTGTTGGGATACGCCTTAAGCACGGCTTCGAGCGTCTCGGCTCCCAGCGACGTATGGGTTTTCATCGCCTCGAATTCCTGGGGCGTGAGCGGGCCGGGCTTCAGCAGGATGCTGTCGCGGATCCCCACCTTGCCGATGTCGTGCAACGCGCTTGCATGAAAAATGTTTTCGACAAAGGCGTCGTCGATGCCGTCGCCGAACACGCCCTCCTCGGCCAGCTGCCGCGCGAGCGCCTGGCAGTAACGCTGCACCCGCAGGAGATGGTTGCCGGTGGCTTCGTCGCGCGACTCGGCCAGCTTCGCCAGGGCCATGATCGTCGCGATCTGCGACTCGGAGATCTCCTGGACCTGCGCCCTGACCCGCTCCTGCAGGGAGCTGTTGAGCGCCTTGACCTCGAGTTGAAGCCGCCGGATCTTGAGGTGTGTCGCGACGCGCGCCTCGATTTCCTTAAGCTCGAACGGCTTGGTCACGTAATCGACTCCGCCGAGGGCGAAGGCTTTCACCTTGTCCATGATTTCGGCGTTCCCGCTCATGAAGAGGACCGGGATTTCCGCCAGCCGGGGATCCGCTTTGAGCTCGGCGCAAAATTCATATCCGTTCATGTCCGGCATGTTGATGTCGAGCAAAACGAGGTCCGGGGGGTGGCCGCGCGCCGACCGCAAGGCCTCGCGGGCATCAGGGAACGGCCGCACCGTGTGTCCGCCCCGTTCAAACAGCGAAGTCAGCATCGTCAGGACCGCAGGCGTATCGTCCACGACAAAGATTTCTGCGGCCAACGTTGTGTCGGTGGTTACGTTCATGCTGTCTCCTTGGCCCCCTGCCAACAGATCGGATAAACGCCGCCCGGAAAAACGCGGGAGGGATTTCATTCCACTGTGGAACAAACCGCCGTCTCAATTCTCCAGCGCTCTTATGTTAACCCGACCATGGCCGCTGAAGCAAGAAACAGATTGCTGAACGCCGTTCGCCGCGAAGCGCCTCGTGGGGCCGGCTCCCTGCTCTGGCAGGCGGTCGTGCGGCACGCCGCCGGCAAACGGCATCGAGCCCTTTGAACGTTGAGCGTTCCGCCGACATCGGGCAGCCCTGAAAATAGCCAATTGGGTGGGCGCCACAGATGTAACAAGCCGTATTATGGTCTAAAAAAGAAAAAACCAGCGGACGTTGCAAACCGCTGGCTTTCAATGCGTTCTCTCCGATTGGCACCCCCTAGGGGAGTCGAACCCCTCTTCTCTTCCCCCTGTTTTTCGTCGTGCAAATATGCGTTTTTATTGGGCTTTTTTGAAATAAGTACTTGCCAAAACCACAGGGTATGATGTAACTTCTGATGTAACTTTTTTGGACCCATATTTGGAGGACATCATGGCCTACCTTCGACGAGTGCCGAAGTCGCCTTACTGGATAGCCGCTTATCGGGACAAGAACGGTCGCTTGCAGAACAAGTCCACCAAGTTGACCGCCACACCCGCCAACCGGAAAGAGGCGCAACAGATCGCCGTCTCCTACGAGGAAGCGCATGAGACCCGGACGGTCGTCAAGACGCTCCGCGACAATTATTCGAAGATCGCCCAGAATCTCAACCGCTCGTGGAACGTTCCGACCGTCAAGGACTTCATCTCGAATTGGACGGCCATGTACACGCCCAAGCTGTCCGATGCGACGAAGCGGGCTTACCAGTACCGATTCAACGACTTTTTGGAATTCATGAAAGAGACGGGACGCCAAGATTTCTGCGTGGACGAACTGATGGAGGACGATACCGCCGTCATCGAGTACCGTAACCGCTTGCTCGCAAGCGTCAGCACGGTCACAGCCAAGACTGCCATGACGATCCTCTCGGGCGTCTTCTCCTACGGCATCCGCAAAGGGTACTTCATCGAGAACAAGTTCGATGAACTGGCGGACATCAAAGAGACCGATGCGACCGAGAAGCGGCCCTTCACTCTGGACGAATTGAAGCTGGTTCTCGAGAGCTGCACGCCTGAATGGCGCTCGCTGGTGTTGTTCGGCCTTTACACGGGCCAACGGCTCTCGGATGTGGCGACCCTCACCTGGGGCCAGATCGACACGAGGCGCAATGAGGTGGCCTTCATCACCAAGAAGACCGGCCGGCGCATGGCCCTGCCCATCGCCAGAGCCCTGCGGACGCACATCGACACGCTCCGCAAGGGCACGCCCGACGCACCCGTTCACCCCGAGGCAGAACGCATGATGAGCGAACAGGGAAAGGCGGGCTCTCTCTCCCGCCAATTCAACGAGATTTTGCAGAAAGTGAACCTCGTGCCCAAGAAGTCGCACCATAAGGCCAGGGGTGCGCAGGAGACCGGCTCCAAACGCGTGACGGTCAACCCCCTTTCGTTCCACTCGCTGCGCCACACCGCCGCCACGCTACTGCGCATGACCGGCTCCAGCGAGGCTGTGGCCCGCGAGATCATCGGCCATGACTCCGCCAGCGTCGACCGCGGTTACGTCCACATGGATCCCTCGTCCATGCAGGCCGCGCTAGACAAATTGCCCGACGTAACCTCGGTGTGAACAGGACCGACCACGACCCCAGTGTGAACGCCAACTGAACAAAGGTTTGTTTTCTTATGCTTTTTGTAAACCATGGGTTTACATTATTGGCATCAAATCAAACCACAAAGGGTCTTTCGTTCACCAAGTCACATTGCCGCTGTTGCGAACCACCGGGTCAGAAGGTCCGTCACAAGTCGTTGGTCGTCTGAGTTCCAAAACCCGCTGACAACGGTTGCCCCATAGCCATCTTCCGCCAGAAAGTAGCCCTTCACAATCTCCGCGGCAATCTGCCAGGCACGGGTGGGGCGTGCGGTGTCCAACACGGCTCCGATCCGATCCGATTCCTCCAGCGTCGTCATCGCCACAATCCGGATCACATCCTGCGCGTGCTTCCTCGCCTGCCGATCATGGAACTCCCGCGCCCGTGCCGAAAGCCCGGCGTCTCTGGACTTCGCATGCTGGTCCCGCATGGCGGTCAGTTTCATCGTGGCCATGGTCACCGGATTCGGCACCGCGATTTCGAGCCCGTCGAGTTGGAATGCAAACGGATTCACCTGGCAGGCGATCGCCTCGGGATTCTCATGGCCGTGAATCCCGTGATGCAGCGGTGGCCTGGGTTTTATGCGAGGGGGAACATACGTCAAGCCTTCCGGCAACGGTTCCTGATGCTGCGCGTGAAACTCCAGTTTCAATTCAAATCCGGTGTCGGCATCCGTTCTGACAAACTGCCACCGGGCGTGGCCCTCACTCGGCAGCCAGGCCTGCTCAGTCAGCGCGGCATCAATAATCGCCTGCTCCTTGGCTGATACGATGAGCTCCATGCTCGCAAGAAGATCCACATCCTGCGTCACACGCGGCGCATAATCGCGCCACCGGTCAAATGGGATGACATGCCTGACAGCGTTGCGGCCGGTCTGTTCAAGAAGCCACCGCTGTTTGAGGAAGAGCGCATAACCGCCGGTCAGCAGCACGCGCTTGTCCACAGCACGGATAGCAGCCCATATCGGCGCAAAATGCCGCCACAGGGGATCGTCTTGAGCCGTCATGGTCCGACCTCCCTCAGAATCTGAGCGCGCACCTCACCGGCCGCCTGTTGCTGTCGAGCGTCTCCGGCCTGAAGCTCCAGCCAGCACTGGATACGGCTGGCCCAACGCCTGCCGGCAACGTCCTCCTCCACCTGGAAATAGGTGCCGGGGTCATCCGTCACCCGCAGCTCGATGTCGGCAAACGCCGGCACGGCCTCCTCCTCGCCGCCCAGCGCCCCGGCGGCCCTAGCCAGATCATCGACAGCTACCCGCAAAGGACCTCCTTCGCCCAACGCCGTATAGTTCCGCGCCGAAGACTCCCCGGTGACGGCCCACCGCAAACCGGAGACGCTCCCCAAGGCCCGAGCCCAATCCGTTCCCGGCGGCAGGCGCAGCAACCGGGTTCCGGACAACTCGGGCTTGCGCCACGCGTCAGCGATCCGGTCGAGAAGGCGTACGGGCTCCAAAAGGGTGATGTCCCCCTCGCGTTTTGACACGATCAGGTCTTCCTGCAGCGCCTGGACCGCCTTCGATACCTGGGACAAGGACAACCCGCATCCGGCCTCCGCGACAGCCGCAGCCAGATCCTTGAGCGTTTCCCAGCGGCGGCGCGACAGAACCATCCTCGCCACCATAGAAGACCGCCCGCGATACGGATTGTTCAGCGGACGCGATTCCGGATACAGGTTCGGCTGACCGCTCCGCGACAGATAAAGCTGTCCCGGCACGATTACCACCCCGTTGCCGCACAGGTCAATCCCGCTGACGCCCTCCCGTTCCAATCCAGCCGCGCGTTCCGGCGAGAGATACGGCACAAGGATCATCGGCAACTCATCCCCCTTGGCCAGCGCCCGGGCCTGGGCGACTGCGCTTTGCACCGCCAGCGGCGTGCTCTGGGCCTTGGCCTCCACAACAAACCGCCAGACCGTTGCCGCATCAGCCAGACCCAGTTCGACACGCGCGTCCGCACGGTCGCCCGGCTGCAACTCGAGCCGGCGGCGCACAACCAGCGGCGGGATCGTTTCCGCACCCGCCACAATGCGTGCCAGCAAGTCGCTTTCAGATAATTTCTTGTTTTTCATCATCTTCCCAAAAGAGATATCCCTGTGATTGAGGAAATATTGCCTAAGTTTTCCTGAATTTGCAAGTTTTCCCGTTTGAGAAATTTAGCATTATCAAGATATTCAGGTTCTACCTGTGGACACTGGCAAAACACAAAGCCGCCTTGAGCCCGTAGGCCCATGTCCAGGCAAGTCCAACCCGCTGCCAAAGCGTCGCCTCACCCTCACAAACCCACAAGCCTTCTCATAGAAGGAGTGGTCAAATATCTTGTTTCGTCGGAGTGGTCTGTGTCTATTTTTGGTTGTATGTGGAAAGATCTTCGGGCGGATGCGGATAGGACATATAAGCTGCGTTTCGCGGTGGGCTCGGGATAAGGCGCAGTCGGATAAAGGCGCTTCTGTCACAAGTAGCGGACGTGGCTGAAGGGGCTCGGGCGGGTCCGGCGCCCGTTTTTCGAGCCCGAGAGTTGACAGCGGGCACCCCAAGACGTAGGATAACCAACGTTTTCAAGCAGGTGAGGCTAAACCTCTCGGGCGTGTGGGCGCGGGTGCGCCTGCACGGAGAACTGCGGAGGGTCGGATGTGTACGGATGTGTACGGAGCACCTGCTGAACGTGCCCGCGAGCCGCGAGACCGACCTGCTGAAAGGCCCGGACGGCAAGCCCGTTCCCTCGCTGGTGAACATGCTGCGCTTGCGCCGTCCGGTCGTGATCGTGGACGAGGCGCACAACGCCCGCACCGACCTGTCGTTTTCGGCGCTGGGCGACGTGATGCCCTCCTGCATCGTGGAGTTCACCGCCACGCCCGCGCGTTCAAAGCACCCGTCGAACATCCTGCACCACGTCTCAGCCGCCGAGCTCAAGGCCGCCGACATGATAAAGCTGCCGCTTCGCGTGGTCACGCGCCACCCCAGCCAGAAGGACCAGTTGCTCGCGGACGCCGTTAGCCTGCGGGCCGATCTGGAGAAGCTCGCGATAGCGGAAGGTCAGTCAACCGGCGAATACCTGCGCCCCGTGATGCTGATCCAGGCCGAACGCGTGGACGCGTGCGAACCGCTGCGCGACAAACTGGTTGCCGACGGCATCAGCCGCGACTCAATCAAGATCTCGGTTGGCGCTCACGATGAGCTGAAAGACGCGGGAGACATCATGTCTCCGCAGTGCCAGGTCCGCTTTATCATCACGGTGCAAAAATTGCGCGAGGGCTGGGATTGCCCGTTCGCTTACGTGCTTTGCAGCATGCAGGACACACGGTCGGCCACCGCCATCGAGCAGATCGTCGGGCGCATATTGCGTTTGCCTTACGCGCGGCCCAAGCAACACCCCGACCTGAACTGCGCCTACGCGCTATCGGTCTCCGACTCGCTGCCGGAAGTGTTGAACGATCTTCGCCAGGCGTTGGAAAGCAACGGGTTCACCAAAGCCGAGGCCGACCGCATCATTCTGCCCGTGCCGCAGGGCACCCTGCCGTTGGGATCGCAGCCGCAGACGCTGCGCCTGAACCCGGAAGAGATTGACGCCGCGGTCGCCCAAGCTCAGGAGGCCGCCCTGTGCGGCAAGGTTCATATCCGCGCCGAAACCGGAGCCGTCACAGTTCTGGTTCCGCTCAACGACGAGGAATCCGAGAAAGTCGCCAGTTGCGGCAAGACCCCCGAGGCGCGGGCGCGGATCGCCGCGCTCGTCGAGCAGGTGCGGGAGGCCGACAAGACACTCGGCGGAGGCGGGCAGCCGCGAGCGCTCTCGCCCTATCAGTTGCAGTTGGATTTCCGTGTGCCGCTGCTCTGTTTGATCGAAGAAGGGGTGCTCCACGAGTTCGAACGCACCCACCTGCTCGAACACCCTTGGCGGCTCGGCGAAAAGGACGCGTCCCTGCCGTCCTCTTACAATCCGCTGAAACGCCCGCAACTGGAATCCGGCGATCTGGATGTGGGGTCCAAAGGCGAAGTCACGGCGGATGTGGTCCGCGAGTCCGCCGAGCCGCACGACTTCATCACGCGCCTGCATCAGCAGACGCTCGCCCTCGGCAACATCAGCGGCACCGACTGGACTGACGAACACTTGATCGCGTGGCTGGACCACAAGATCGACCACAACGATATTCCGTTTTCAGAATCGGCAGTCTTTCTGCGCAAGGTCATCAACGGCCTCATGGCGCAACACGGGTTGACCGACGTCGGGCCCTTGGTCTTCGACCGCTTCCGGTTGCGTGACGCCATCGAGGAGCGCATTGACGAGCACCGCAAGAGCGAGCGGGCCGCTGCGTACACGCAGTACCTGGCCCTCGACTCTGGCCTCACCGTCAGCGACGAATACGCCATCAATTTCAAGGAGATCGCGTATGAGCCAAGCTGGAACTACGAGGGCTCCTTCATTTTCCGCAAACACTACTTCGGTCCTAAGCCCGGCGAAATGAAAGAGACGGCCCCGAGCGGCAAACTCAAAGAGGAGTTCGAGTGCGCCCAATTCCTCGACTCAAAGGCGCAAGGCGTCAAATTCTGGGTGCGCAACCTTTCGAAACGCCCGACCTCTTTCCGGCTCCAAACCTCAACCGACTGGTTCTATCCCGATTTCGTATGCCAGCTCGATGACGGCCGCATTCTCGTGGTCGAGTACAAGGGCGAACACCTGATGCCCGGTGCGCAGGAGAAACGCGACATAGGAAATCTTTGGGCCGCCCGCAGCAACGGGCGCTGCCTTTTCGCCATGCCCACCGATAGACGCTTCGACGAGATCGTGCAAAAAATTAAATCATGAACGCCGTATCAACCGAACGTATGTGCAACAAGGACCAAAGAAACACGTTGATTTTCGTGCCGAAAGCCCCATTTTTTCGTTTTTTGTGTTTCTTTGTGCTTTTTTGCATCTTCAGTGTTGTCAACAACCCCGAATTGTGGTTAATTGATTGCAGCACACCCGCCGGGCCTCTGTCGCAAGACATGCTATCTCTCGGTGGGTTTTTTATTTTCAGGGGGGGCGCATGAAGTACGACAAACCGCCTCTGACCTTCGACGAACAGGTCCAGCACCTTCTTGAGCGCGGTGTGAAGGGCGATCCCGGCGTCATGCGCGAGCGCCTCGCCTCCGTTAACTACTACCGCCTTTCCGGCTACCTCTTTCCTTTCCGAAACCCCGACAACCAGACCTACCGCCCCGGCACCTCGTTCGACGAGGTTTGGCAGAGGTACGCCTTCGACCGGCGGTTGCGCCTCTTGGTCATGGACGCGATCGAACGCATCGAAATCGCGGTCCGCACACAACTGGCGTACCACCACGCCCACGCGTACAACGATCCCTTCGCCTATTGCATGCGCCGCGACTCGATGTGGGGCATCGATGCCGCCAAATTCGCGGCCTTCCAGAAAAAAGTCGACGACGAGACGCACCGCAGCCGCGATGTCTTCGTCGCGCATTTTAAGGAAAAATATGCGGACATCCATCCCGCGCTGCCAGTCTGGATGGCCGTCGAAATCATGTCCCTCGGTACGGTCCTCACCTTTTACCGCGGCGTGTCCCATGCCGTCAAACAGTCCGTCGCCACCCACTTCGGCATGCCGGACAGAGTCTTCGACACCTGGCTGCACACCCTCTTCGTTGTCCGCAACATCTGTGCCCATCACGGCCGTCTCTGGAACCGGGAGATGCGCTTGAAACCGTTTGTCCCCAGGCGGAAAGAGTATCCCGACTGGCACACGCCTTACACCGTCCCGACCGACCGCATTTTCGTGGTTCTCACCATCTGCCGCTACTGCCTCAGGCGAATCGCACCGCAGAGCCGCTGGCCGCACTGTCTCGACACCCTTCTTGCCGACTTCCCGAACGTCCCCATCGCCCAAATGGGCTTTCCACCAAACTGGCGGGATTCACCCCTTTGGAAGTGAGTGTCTAACAAGCAGTCTTCATTGGCGACTTCCCTTCTCACTGAACTCGGCGCGGATTACTGCATTAAGGAGTGCCTGCGAACCTTCGCCAAACGCTGGAACGCCATCCCCTTTGAGGAGAAGGAAGCCGTCGCCGCAGACATGCGCCGGAATCTCGCCCGCATCCGCAACGAGGCCGCCAAAGCCCGTCCGTGCGAACGTTCCCCAGATAAACCTCTCTCCTCGTCCCCCTCCGCGTGAGCTATTCGCCAGATTCGCGCGATCCGCGGCTACCTACAAATTTCTCCGTATCAAAAAAGCCGCAAACGCAACGCAGGCCGCCACCGGAATCCACAACAGGGCGTACGGCTGGAAATCTGGAAACTTGTCCAGCGAATGGAAAAGGATCACGCATAAATAGAACGCCATGGCGACCACCAGACTGACCGCCATACCGATCGTCGACTCCTTTCGGTGCGCGCGGATGCCGAGAGGCATGCCGACCAGAACAAAGCAGATCGACGCGCAGGCATAAACGAACCGGAGGTGATATTCCGTCCGGCTAACACTCAGCAACTTGCGGTTCACCTTGCGGGGCAAGCCTTTCACATTCGCGCGGAGATCGCTGATCGTCTGACGCAACTCTACAAACCGCTGGTCCTTCTCTTTGCGCTTCACAGTCCGCGTCTTAACCGCATTGGGGATCACGTGCCGATACCTGTCGGCAACCGCCACGCCGGGATGCTCCACGTCAATCGGGTCCACGCGCACCTTGTACATGTCCAATACCACGTCCGCCCCGTTCGTCGAGACCAAAGCCTTCTCCGCGCGGATCTCGCGAGTCATGCCCGGATGCGTGTAGTCGAAGACCAGCAAATCCGCCAGCCAATTCCCCTCCTTCTTTTGAAAGAACACCTTGAACCCGGGAAAGTCATCGATCATGCGTCCAGGCTCGAGCAGATCCAGCCCCACGTCCACGCTGATCACAGATTTAACATTGCTGCGGATCTCATGGCTCCGCGGCACGATTTCGTTGTTGACGTAAAACCCCAGCAGCGTCAGAACCGCGCCGAAAACGGCCGGCCACTTCATGACATGCAGCAGGTTGATTCCGCACGCGCGCATCGCCGCGATCTCGCTGTCGGCCGAGAGCCGGCTGAAAACCAACAGGGCACTGACTAACAAAGCGAGAGGCAACGTAAGAGTGAGCGTTTCCGGGAAACCGACAAGCATATAGAGGCCTATCGCATGTACCGGAAGGCCTTCGATGATGAGCCTCATGAGCTTGACCAGAAGCCCGATCGTTAAAACAAAGGAGATGACAAGCCAAGCCAGAAAAAACGCGGTCAAAAAAGACTGCAAGACATATCGCTCGATGATCTTCATGCGCGACTCCAAGAAAAAAAGCCGCAAAGAACCCCGTGTTCCTTTGCGGCCTCTTGTCAGAAAACGCCCTTACAGATTACGGCGCAACGTACTTGACCTTGTCCGCATTGGTTCCGGCACCGCGGATGTAGATCTCCACGCGGCGGTTCTCCGGGTTGCCGTTCACAAGATCAGGCTGCACCTTGGGCCGGCTGAAGCCGTATCCGAGGGCCGACAGGCGCGTTCCCTGCACGCCCTTGCCGACCATGTAGGACTGCACGGCCTGCGCGCGGCGCTCGGAGAGGTCCTGGTTGTACTTCTCGCTGGAGCGCGTGCGGCGGTCCGCGTGGCCCTCGATCGCCGCCGTCGCCTGCGGGTTGCGCTGCAGGACGCGGACGACCTGGTCGATCTCGGCGAAATACTCGGGCTTGATCACCGTGGTGTCGTAATCGAACTGGATGTAGACCTCGAACAGCATCAGGTCGTCCGAGGGGTCGAGCGGGTTGGTGTGATCCTCGATCACCTCGTGCCCGTCGGCCACGCCGCCCTTGTCGGTGTCGCGGTCAAGCGGATTGGTCTTGCAGGTGAGGACTTCCTGCCCGTCCTTCAGCCCGTCGAAGTCGGTGTCGGCATTGAGCGGGTTGGTCTTGTAAACCTTCACTTCGTCCCCGTCCGTCAGGCCGTCGCCGTCCGTATCCTTGTTGAAGGGGTCCGTCCCGAGCTTCGCCTCTTCGTCATCCGTCAGGCCGTCGCCGTCCGAATCCTTGGGCAGACCCGTCAGCGCGGCCGCGCCGGCCTCCTCGCCCCCGCCACTGTTTCTGCCGCCTCCGAAGCGATAAACGACGCCCATGTCCGCCGTGTAAATGAACGGGCAGTCATCCTCCACCGACATGAACGCATGCCCGTCAGCCCGCAAGGACCAATTGTCGTTGAGGTGGTACATCACGCCAGCGCCCACGCGCGGCCCGCCGATACTGTGCTCGTCTCCGTCATTGAGCACTCTGTCTGTCGAACGGACATAGCCGGCGCCCGCAGTCAGATAAGGATCCAAACGGTTAAACCGGTTGAAGTGGTACATGCCGTCGATGAACGCGCCGCTGATGCTCTGGTTGTCGACGCCATTGTTTGCATCGGCACCCCCGTTTCCGGAGATGTTTGGCGCCCAGGTCCCCCCGACCTCGGCGGACCAGTGGTCGGAGATGTCGTAGCCCAAGCGCAAAACCATGTTCAGCCCTTCGTCCGTCGGCTGATTGCCCTCGAAAAACATCATTCCGACACCCGGACTCACATACCAGCGCGGCGAGTCAGCCAGTTCTTTGGCGTTCTCGGCGTTCGAGCAAAGAAAGCTTCCCAACAGACCAACCGTCAGTAACCCGAATTTTTTCATGACTTCTCCTTGCCTCAGTTAAAACAATGAAAGTGTATGCTTCCCGTTCCCGATATGCAACACGATTCCCGCAATCTCACAAACGTTTAAGGGGGCGGCTCCGGAAATCATCATCTCGGGTCATCTCCGCACGTCAGGCCTAGCCATTCTCAAACGCGACGGGGGAAGCATTCACCTCAGCACTTCCACCCCGTATACGCGCGTGCGGCTTTTCAGCCATTTCACGGCGAAAAGGTCAAAAACCGTGCGCTTCAGCCGCCCCCAGTTGGAATATTTGCTGACTCCGGCCCGCCGCGGACGATGCCCGACCTCCACTTGGCTGATCTGTCCGCCCTGCATCGCCACATACGAGCCGAAAAACCTGTGCATTCCGTTCCACGGCTGCAAACCGCGCACAAAATCTGACTTGAAGGCTTTCAGCGAACACCCCGTATCGCGAATGGTCTCGCCCAGCACCGAGTTCCTGACCCCGTTCGCGAGGCGGCTGCCGAACCGCTTCCAGAACGTATCGCGCCTTCGGGCCCGGTAGCCGCAACAGCAGTCACACGAAGGACCCAACATCGACACGACCGCAGGTATATCCATTGGCTCGTTCTGTCCGTCGCCATCGAGGGTGACGATGACACTCCCGAGCGCATTCTGAAACCCCGTGTGAAACGCGAAACTTTGCCCTACATTCCGGCTGTGACGGAACACGCGAATCACCGGCCATCGCTTCGCGACTTCTTCGGCAACCCGGGCCGTCGGGTCGGATGACCCGTCATCCACAACAAGGATTTCAAAAGGCCTTCCCAGTAAACGCTCCAAAGTTCCGGCCACTTCCTCAAGCACGTCACGCAAACACTCGGCCTCGTTGAACACCGGGATCACAACCGAAACTTCGGGGACCGGATAAACTTCAGACACGTCCATGTGGAACCCCCTCCTCTCACAGGTCAGGCGCCGGAGCCGCCGCAGCCCCCGCGACACGGATGACGCGCCACCGTTTGGCCAGCACCCTTTCCTCCGCGGGCCTGCCTCCTAACCGCCGTTTGACCTCAGTCGCCTGTCGACCGCTCCGACACAACACAAAACGCTCTCCGCCGGCGTCCGCCCAACTCTCCAGCCTGTCCGCCGTAACGAGGGGCAACGTGCGGTCGCAATAAAAAGAAAGCCCGTTGAGATGCTTTTCTCCAAACAGCGCCAAACGCGTTGGGTCGCTCACACCGCCAGGCCCGGTCAGTTGCCGATGCAAAACCGCCATGTCACGCTCGTTCCGAATAAATCCCACGCCCCCCTTGCCGGCCGCGAAAAGCACAAACATGCCGCACGCGACCGAAAGCACGGCTTTGCGGAACCACGATGCTCGACCGTCCACCGCCAGCAGCAGACGCCCCGCACCCGCCGCTAACGGCACAAACAACGGCAAGACATACAAAGGCAGCTTGGAACGGCTCAGCATAAAGACACCCAGCGGTAAAACCGTCGACCATAATAGCCAGAAAGCCTCGTCCGAAAGACCGGACCACGCGCCCTTTAGTCCCCCCGGCACGGCGATACGGTCGCGAACCTCCCGCCAACGGAATGCCAGCCAACCGCTCCAGGGAAGCGTCCCGAAAAGCAGAATCGGCAAATAAACCACAAAGTTCATGTAGAATTGGGGGTTCCGTCCGAACTTGTCCGACAAGGAACGGTTCACCACCTCTTCGTGCAGCCAATAACCCATAAGTCCGGGATGCCGATAAGCCTCCCACGCATACCAGCCGAATCCCGCGAAAACAAACACGGCGAGCGCTGACGGCGCGAACAGGCGTATCAGCCGCCGTTCCTGCCGCGGCAGGCGCGCCCAGACCAAGATCATCGCCGGCGCCATCAAAAGCGCCGGAGGCCCCTTGATGAGGAAAGCGATGCCGAGGAACAGCCACATCAAATGAACCGCCCACCTGGAGCGTTTTCTTAAGGCTTCCCAGAAACACGCCTGCGTTAACGCCAGCGAGACGGTCAACGGGTAGTCTGCCGATACAGTCTGGCTGGCGATCATGGGTATCGCGGCAGTGGCGTAGACCAGCGCGCTCATCCCCGCGCTCTCGCGATCACGCCACAAGCGGAAGGCCAGCCACCAGACCGCAACGATGGTGACCAGATAACAAGGAATCAGATAGAGCCGCGCCGCCCATGTCGTAGGCCCCATCACGCTATAGGGAATGCGGATCGCCAGATACGTCAGCGGGGGCTTTGTCCAATGCGGATGCCCGTTCAGCACAGGCTCGAGCCATGTGCCCGCTTGCGCCATTTCGCGGGCGCACTCCGCGTAGCGACCCTCGGTCGTCTCGTAGAGACCCCGTGTCCCATGAAACGCCGCCGCCGCCATTAAAGCGCACGCGAGCAGCACAGGCAGCCGTAAACTTAATGAGGGTCCCGTTTTCATAGTTTCAAGGATTTCCCAGGACGTAATCGCGATACCATGCCACGAACTTGGGCACCCCCTCGCACAGCGGCGTCTGAGGCGCATATCCGGTTTTAGCGTGCAGCCGTTCGATGCTCGCCCATGTATCCGGCACGTCGCCCGCTTGCATCGGCAACAGCTCCAACCGGGGCGTCACCGCCAGTCCCTCCGCCAACAGGCCGATCATATCCAGTAAAAGCTCGGGGCGGTTGTTGCCGATGTTGAAAATTTCATATGGCGCGAACTGAACGCCTGTCACGCACCGGACAACCCCTTCAACGATGTCGTCCACATAGGTGAAATCGCGGCTCATCTTACCCCGGTTGAAGACACGGACCGGGTCTCCCCTAGTCATCGCGTCCGCGAAAAGGTACATCGCCATGTCCGGACGGTACCAAGGCCCGTATACGGTGAAGAAACGCAGCCCGATCGTCTGGATGCCGTAGAGGTGCGTATAGACATGGGCCATCATCTCGTTCGCCTTTTTTGTGGCGGCATAAAGGCTCACCGGATGATCCACCGCCTGTTCCTCCGAGAAAGGCAACACCCGATTACCCCCATAGACCGACGAGGACGAGGCATAAATCAACCGCGGTTTCTGCCGTGCCTGACGGCAACATTCCAATACGCTCAGAAAACCCTCGAGGTTACTCTTCTGATACGCGAACGGATCGGTGATCGAGTAACGGACCCCGGCTTGCGCGGCCAGGTTTATGACGCACTCGGGAGCGAATTCAGCGAAAACACGCTCTAAGGCCGCCCGGTCGCAAATGTCATTCTCGTAGAAGCGGAAACGGTCCGTATCCGCATGCTCCGATATCAGCAAGGCGTGCCTATCCCGCTTCAGCCGGACACTGTAATAGGCATCGAAATTATCCAAACCCGCCACTTCGTGCCCGTCCCTCAGCAACCTCCCGGCGAGATGGAAACCGATGAAACCTGCTGACCCTGTCACTAAAATCCGCATGGGCCCTCCAAGTTGAACACTGCTGCTAAAATACACTTCTTCGTGTTAATGCGTCAACCGTCAAGCGCTGCGTGATAAACATGTAATGTATCGGTCATGTAACGACAACGTTTTGTTTTTAATATTGTAACGATTTAAGCATGAAATTAACACCTTTTCACAAAGTTCTCACACGAACCGCTTTTCTTTTCGTCGCGGCCGGTTGCGTGCATTTCCGACCGAGCCCCTTATCGGCCGCTCGCTCGCTCGACGACTTTGAGGCCCGTACGCTGGACCGGCCCGATTTGGTCAACTACCTGAAGACAAACAGCCTCGCGGCTTCGTGGCCGCTGACGCGCTGGGACCTGCCGTCGCTGACGTTGGCAGCGTTCTTCTATCATCCCGACTTGGATGTGGCCCGGGCGCAGTTCGATGTTGCAAAGGGAGAAAACCGACGTGCAGGCGAACGCGCCAACCCGTCCCTGACACTCGCGCCCGGCTATAATTCCAGCCGACCCGCCGGAGCGGTCTCGTACTGGATCGCCGATGTCGCCCTGACGCTCCCTGTCGAAACCGCAGGCAAACGCGGCTACCGTATCGATCAGGCGCACCAACTCTCGGAAGCCGCCCGCCTCATGATCGCGCAGACCGCGTGGCAGATACGGCGGGAGGTCCGGGCAAGTCTGCTGGAACTGTATTCGGCTCTGGAGAATGAGGCGCAGGCCCGTCGGCTGCAGGCGCTTCAGGCGGAAGCCGTGTCGCTCCTTCAGGCTCAGGCGGACGCGGGAGAAATTCCGCGCATGGAAGTGTCCCGTGCCCGCATGCAGGAGCAGGCCAGTGAGTTGGCCGTCCTGAGCGCGCGCCAGAGACAGGCGGCCGCACAGGTGCGGCTCGCGGGAGCGGTCGGTGTGCCGGTCAAGGCTTTTGACAAGGCCGAGTTCGCATTCGATGCGGTGCGGCGCCTTCCGCCCATTCCGCCCGCAACCGAGCTGCAGCGTGCCGCGCTGCTGAACCGCACCGACCTTCTGTCCGCTCTGGCGGAATATGAAGCGTCTCAGGCGGCACTTCACTTGGAGATCGCCAAACAGGTTCCGGATGTGGAGCTGGGGCCGGCGTATCAGTACGACCAGGGTGAAAACAAATGGGCGCTTGGTTTCACCGCGACGCTACCCGTCTTCAACCGGAATCAGGGCGCGATTGCGGCGGCCGAGGCTCGGCGGGCGGAGTCGGCGGCCAAATTCAAGGCACTTCAGGCACGTGCGATCGGTGAAGTCGAACAGGCTGGAACGGCCTACCGATCCGCGCTGGAAAAAACGGACGCGGCCCAACGGTTGTCATCCGGTTTGGAACAGAAAGCCAAGACAGTGCTGGCTTTGCGCGCGGCGGGTGAGGTGTCGAGGCTCGACGTGGTGACCGAACGCATCGAGCGTACCATTGTTGAACAAACTTGCCTGGAAGCCCGCTTGGAAGCTTTACAGGCGCTAGGCAATATCGAGGACGTTCTCCAGATGCCGTCCGATCTCTCCAGCTGGACAGAGCGCATCCCGTCGGTCAACACGGCCAGCAGCGAGGATAAGAATCATGAGTAAATGGGGATCGGGCATGGGACTTGCCATTGTGGCCGCGGCCGCTTTCGGCGTATGGCAACTCGACCGCACGCAGAAAAAGGACGCGACGGACGCGGAAACGGTCGACGCTGTCCCCGAGGTAACGGTGCAAACCGCCTCGATTGTGCAGACCAATTTGCACGCCTCGGTTATCGCGTACGGCTCAGTTGAACCAGATCCCGGCCACGACGACGCGTCATCGGCCAAAGCCCGAATCACTGCGCCTGTGGCGGGACTCGTGGCCGAGGTCCTGTGCGCGGAGGGCGGATCCGTGAAACGCGGCGACGTGCTCTTCCGCATGGACGGACGTCTTGCCGCGCTGGCCATCGCAAAGGCGCTGCAAGCCGTGGAATTTGCGGAAAAAGGAGCGGCCCGCCAGAAGAAGCTGCTGCTGATCGACGGCACGTCAGAAAAAGTGATACAGGAGTCTCAACAGCAGCTTGACGCCGCCCGCCAGGAACTGGTCGCGGCACAGACCGAGAGGGACCTTCTATCTGTTACGGCGCCGGTCGCGGGAACTGTTATCCAGATAAATGCGCATTCCGGCGAGACGGTGGAAGCGGGAAGGGACCTCGCCGAAGTGGCGGACCTGAAACGGCTGGTACTTGTGGCCACCCTGCCGAGCCGCGAGGCGGATCTGATCAAAGAGGGAATGACAGCCCAAATCGACAGCGGTGAAGATACGGTTTCCTCTCTGTGGCCGGCGGGCGCGGTGATATATATTGATCCGCGCATCGACCCGCAGACCGACACCGTGAAACTGCGCGTGGGCATACCGGTCTCTGCCGCCCTGCGGCCCGGACAGTATGCGCGCGTGCGCATAATCTACGCGGATCTGAAAGACCGCCTCGCCGTGCCTGAAGAGGGCTTGGAAAGGACGGATGAGGGATTGACCGTACTTAAAGTCGTGGAAGGTAACGAGGCCGTTCTGAAACCGGTCAAAAGCGGCGTTCGGGACGGGGAATGGGTCGAAGTTCAAGGCGAGGGTATCGCAAGCGGCATGCGGATCGTCACCGTGGGCGGATACGGGCTGCATCACAAAACGCGCATCAGGGAAATCACACCGTAACCTCTCCGCAAAAGCCCCTGCCTATGGACACTCCCCCTACATCATGGCCACCCCTTCCCGTCACGTCTGACATGCCGTACACGGTATCATCGGTGCCGGGACGCTTCGCGATCCGGCATGCGAACGCCATCCTTTTCATCAGTATCTCACTGTGCGCTGCCGGCATCTATTCAGCCCTGCGCATTCCCTCGGCGGTTTTCCCGCAAACGGATTTTCCGCGCGTGGTGATCAATGTGGACAACGGGGTGATGCCCGCTAACGAGATGATGGCCACAGTCACCCGTCCGATCGAAACGTCGATGAAGGACATCCCCGGCGTCACCACCATCCGCACGCTGACCGGCCGCGGTTCAGCGGAAATCAACGTTTTTTTCAATTGGAAGGTGGACATGGTCCAGTCCGAGCTGTTTGTGATCGGGCGGCTCTCGCAAATCCGCAGCACGCTACCTTCGACAGCCGAAACCGACGTCCACCGCCTGACGTTCGCGCAGTATCCGGTTCTCGGCATCAGCCTGACCAGCGAGACGCGTGACTTGACGCACCTGTGGGAGACGGCCCACCATACCCTCAGCCCGCGCTTCCTGCGCGTCAAAGGCGTGGCGCGCGTAGACATCATCGGCGGGCGTACGCCTGAATACCACATCGTCGTCGACCCGCACCGGCTGCAGGCGTCCGGGCTGAGTCTGGCCGCCGTTACCGAGGCGTTCGCCAAGAATAACCTCGTGACGTCGGCAGGCCTGCACGAAGAGAAACACATGCAGTATCTTGCGGTCGTGGACGGCCGCGCGCGTTCCCTGCGCGAGTTGGAGGATTTCGCGGTGGGCATCGTGAACGGCCACATCATCCGCATACGCGATTTCGCGAGGGTCGAGCGCGGCCCGGAACCGGCTTTCAATGTCGTCACGGCGGACGGAAGGGAGGCGGTGTTGCTCAACATCAAATCACAGCCGGACGGCAGCACGCTGGACATCGCCAAAAACATCAAACGGGAGATGGCGTCCCTGCGGCGTGAATTGCCGCCTGACATGAAACTGGCCTTCTTCTACGACCAGTCGCTGCTCGTCCGGGATTCGGTCCGCAGCGTATGGGAGGCGATCGGGTTCGGCTTGCTCCTGTCGGTCCTGATCCTCTTCGCGTTTCTGAAAGATTGGGGGACCACGATCGTCGCGGCCCTCGTGATCCCCGTTACCGTGCTGATCACTCTGGTTGCCGTCAAACTGACGGGAATGAGTTTCAACCTCATGACTCTGGGAGGCATCGCGGCGGCGATCGGACTGGTGATCGATGACGCGATTGTCGTTGTGGAATCAATCCACACGAAAATGCTCTCCGGAATATCACGGACTCTCGCGGTGGAACAAGGCGTCGGCGAAATCCTCATGCCCCTGGTGGCATCAACGCTCACCCCCGTGGTGGTGTTTATCCCGCTCGCGTTTCTGACCGGTATCACGGGCGTGTTCTTCCGTGCGCTGGCGCTGACGATGGCGGTGGCGCTTTTGACTTCACTGGCGCTGGCCGTGACGATCACGCCTTCGCTTGCGGCGGCATTCATCCGGACGGGTTCCCAACGGCACCGCGTGTCTGATCCCGAGGGCGGTCCTGTACTGCGAGCCGTGGTCCGGATCTATGAGGCCACAGTCCGCACGGCCTTGGAATACCGATGGGTGACATTGGCGCTCAGCCTCTTGCTCTTAACCGCAGGAATCAAGATTTACACGCTGCTGGAAAGCGAGTTTCTCCCGACGATAGATGAGGGTGGCCACGTGATCGACTATATCTGCAAGCCGGGCACCAGCCTCGCGGAAACGGCCCGGGGGTTGCAGCGCGCCGACGAAATCCTCCGCTCCGTTCCCGAAGTGGAAAGCTACTCCCGGCGGACCGGCGCGGCGCTGGGCGAGTTCGTCGTGGAACCCCACTCGGGCGACTACGCTGTCAAACTGAGCCCGAACCGTACACGCAAGACAGAAGAGATCGTCGCCGAGTTGCGTAAACGCCTGAATGCCGCATTGCCAAATTTCCGTTGGGAGTTTCCCGGCATCCTGAATGACCTGATAGGCGATCTCATGAAAGCCCCCAATCCGATTGAAGTGCGGATATTCTCCTCTGATATCGAATTTCTTAAAAAGAAGGCCGTGGCAGTCGAAGAGGCGATTTCGAAGGTGCGCGGGGTTGTGGACACCTCCAACGGACTGGTGATCACAGGACCGACGCTCAGCTTCCGCCTGCGGCCGGTGGATGCCCGGCGTTTCGGGCTGACAACAGACGATGTTGCCGTCGCTCTGAAAACCGCAATGCTCGGCGAGACGCCCTCCTCCGTGATTGAGGGGGATTGGGTCATCAAGGTCCGCATCATGGCTGAACGGTCCAGCGTCGCGCGACTCGACACCTGTTTGAACCTGCCTTTGCGTACCCTTTCCGGAGCTTCGGTGAAACTTTCCCAAGTGGCCGACGTTGCGGAAGAACCCGGACAGTTCGAAATGCAACGCGACGACCTCCGTCAAGACGTGGTGGTCTCGGCCCGTCTCGAAGGCCGCGATCTGGGCAGTGCCATGGCGGAAATACGCGAACTGTTAAGCAAGGATCCGACACTGCCTCCGGGCTCGGTGGAATTCGGGGGCCTCTATCAGCAGCAGCAGGAGTCGTTTCGCAACTTGATGGTCGTGCTGGCGTTGGCGGTTCTGCTCGTTTTCACCGTGCTGCTGATCGAATTCCGCTCCTTTTCCGAACCGCTGGCCATCATCTTCGGGGCGGTCCTGTCGATATCCGGGGCCGTGATAGCGTTGCTATTCACGGACACAGCCCTCAACGTCATGTCCTTTCTCGGGGCGATTATCGGCGTCGGCATTGTTGCAAAGAACGGCATTCTCATGCTAGATTGTGCGAAAACTATGAAAGACTCCCAACTGGATCTCGACACGGCGCTCGTGCGCTCCGGCCGGCGCCGGCTTCGTCCGGTACTGATGACGTCGCTGGCGGCTGCGCTGGGCATGCTGCCCTTGGCCTACGGTCTCGGTTCCGGCTCGGAAATGCTCAAGCCATTGGCGATAGCGGTCATCGGTTCGCTTTGCATTTCGGTGTTGCTTTCTCTGATCGCGACGCCGGTGCTCTACAGTGTGCTGCTCACATTGCGCGACTTGCTCATTTCAGCAAAGACAGTCGATCCCGCACACAGAGGGTGACATGAAAGAAAAAGTACAACAGAAAACCGTCGAGATGGGCGAGGCTCCCGCATTAAAGAAACTTCTGGTCTTTTTGTTGCTGTCGCTGATTTTCATCGCCCTGGGCACCTATCCCCCGCTCCGCGAGCACCTGCGGCCGGAAGAGCTTGACAGAACCGTCGAAGGGATGGGGTGGTACGGCCCACTCCTGATCGTTGTTATCGGCACGTTTTCGCCGTTGCTGATGCTGCCCCGATGGCCGGTCGCGGTGATAGCCGGCATGGAATACGGCGTCTTCTGGGGTTCCTTCCTCGCAAATACCGCATCGCTCATCGGTGCCGGACTGCAATATTGGATGTCGCGATCAACGCTGGCCCACTTGGCTAAACGATGGCTCGTCGGAAACCGTTGGAAAACTCTGCTGGAGAACCCGGCGCACGTCTTTTCCGCACTCTTTTTGTTGCGCGCTTTCCCCCTGTCAAATTTCGTCGCGACCAACCTGCTGTGCGGCACCCTCCGAATCCCCTTTCGCACTTTTCTGTTGTCCTCCGCACTCGGCATGATTCCGTCGACCATCCTCTATGCGTCATGGGGCAAGCTCACTTTGCGGCCTTCCTGCGGTTTCATTCTCCTCGCATTCTTCACCCTAACTTTCATCGCTTTCGGAACGGTCTATGCCCTGCGTTTCCTGTTTCGCCCGAGCGACCCTGCTAAGTAAGACGCGCATGCCGAGCGTAAAAAGGGTAACGTGCGGAGTCGTCACCAGACGGGATCCGGCGCCACCGGCGGTAGGTCAGGCACCAGTAGGAGGGATGACGGCGAATAACGCGCTCGATCGCGTCGGAAAACTGCTGCGTTTGCACGGAGTCGGTGACGGACGGGTCAGGCAGAAAGATATCGCTGCGGATAGGACGCACAAGCTGCGTTTTCCAGCCGGTGCGGGATACGGCGAAGTCGGATAAAGGCGCTTCTATCAAGTCGTTGGAGGGTTGAAAGGGCTCGGGTCAGGTCGGTTCGGGCGTTTTTTGAGGCCCGGCGTTGACGGCGGGCCTCAAAAAAAGTATGCTGTGGCCGTTCTCAGGTCGGGCAGGGAAAACCGATCTGACGTGTGGGTGCGGGTGCGCCTGCACGGAGAACAACGGAGGGTCGGATGTGTACGGAGTGCGATCGGGATCGATTCGGGCAATGTGAACGCTACCAGAATCGGGGGCACTCACTACCTGTCTTTCTACTCCGGCAAGGCTCCTGACACGGCGATCCTGGTCTCTGTGCTTCCGGCGCCGGCTGCCACGCGGGACTAGGGCGTTTAGAACCCCTGGAAATCCGCGCGATAAAGAAATAAGAGGTTCATACCCGTATATCACGGCATTTCATCTTTTTTTGGGGTGTTCAAAACAATTGATTTAGGACAGGTTTTTTGAAAGAATAGAAATATGTGTCATTAAACAAGAAAGGATACAAATGAAAACAGAGAATATACGGAAATATGTGGCGCTTGCTCTTTTTGGCGCATGTGCCGTTGACGTTGCCCAGGCGAAACCTTGGTTCGAGAACCCGGTCTTGAAGGCGACGGTGGTCAGCACCAATGTCATCGCGGGTTACGACCCGCACTACATGAACAAGTCCGACGACGACCAGTATCTTGCCATAAACTGGTGTTATTCGGCGAATTTCCCTGTTGAACTTTTTTCAATACCGGAACTGGAGGGGCTGAACGGCACGTATACCAATACCATGCTCGGCTCCATTAAAGTCGGCACGCTCAAGACTTGGCTCGGTTCTACTAAGAGTGGGGCCACCGAGAAAGGCGTGGCGGTCTCTGTTGACCGCAATGTGCTGATTCTCGGCGACGCGGGGACGACTCCCACGAACGTGCTCTCCGTCACGCTGGACGCCTATGCGGACCAGACGTGGTCAAGCGGCAGGAGCTTCCCCAAGTTGAACGCCAATGGAAGCGCAAACACCTTGGGGTTTGACGGTTTTGATTTCGGACATGCGGGAACGTATCTTTATTCCGATTGCTACACGTCCGGTTATAGGCAGCAGATTCTGAAGTGGACGGTTAATACGACCGATGGAACCACATTGACGCTCTGCAATGTGTTTACCAATAGCGCCTCCACCCGCATCCGTAACGTGAGTTCGTATTACATCAACAGCGCGGACTGGGTGTTCTATGGCGAGGGGGATGCCGTCACCGCGGCAAATCCGGGTGCCGTTTGGTATTGCGACGCCACATCGGGAGAAAGCACTTTGCTCTGCACGATTCCCAACGTGACGTCAGAATCCAAGTATGACATAATGAACGTGAAAATCAGCGGGATCGGTACGCCGAACATGTTCCTGTATGTTCAGACCGATCTCACCGATCTCTTCATTTACGACCTGACCGCTACGGGATCCGGCTTTACCGCGACCTACAGAAAAACGGTGGCGATCGATGATCTCCTGCGCGTGATGGACTATACGCCTTCTACCGCCAAGTACCGTGATCTGGAGGTCTCGAACGACGGCCAGTACATGTTCTTTATCACGCACGCCACTTTGCCGGCGAAGGTCTTCGTGGTCTATTCCAAGCCGGAGACGGTCAAACAGTGGTTCGAGGATCCGCAACTGAAGGCGACGGTGTACAACCAGAAATTCACGCTTTCCGGGAACACCGACCCTCATTATATGAACAAGTCCGAGGACGACCAGTATCTCGCCGTGGACTGGCAGTACACCTCTGCATATCCAGTCGATCTCTATTCGATGACGGGGCTTGAAGCGTTGAGCGGCGTCCACACCAACGGCGACACGCTGATCAGCTCCATCCAAATCAGTTCGATACTGGGTTATACCGGACTTTCTTCCAGTTGGAATCACAAAGCCGCCGCAATATCGTTCGACCGCAAGTTGTTCCTGACAGGTGTGGCTTCGGCGGGTTGGGGTGCGAACGGCCTTTCCTTGGACGAGATCGACAACGGGACTTGGACGAACGCCTATGCTTTTACCAAGTTTAACGCCAATGGAACCACGAACACCTATGCGTATGACGGCTCTGACTTCGGGCACAACGGCACCTGGCTTTATTCAAACCATTACGATACCGACAAGGGTCAGGTATTGAAGTGGGCGGTCGATCAAGAGGCCAGAACCCTCACACTCTCTAATACGTGGACGACCACCATCAATCGCATCCGCTCTGTAAACGCATATTACATCAACGGCCAGGAATGGATTTTCACCGGTGAAGGAAACGCCAAATTGGGAGGCGGGACCCCCGGTGTCGTTTACGCCATCAACAGCGATACGGATGATCCCGTTTTGCTCTGCACGCTTCCGATCACGGATGGAGGATCATCCGAGAGCAACGACGTTATGAACGTGAAGGTCAGCGGTATCGGTTCGCCGAACATGTACCTGTACGTCCAACTGAACATCGGTCCGCTTTTCGTCTATGACCTCGTCGTCACGGACAGCGGCTCGCTGCAGGCGATCTACAAGACGCAGATTTCCTTCGATGAACTCAACACGATTACGGGATATACGCCTGCTCGTTACCGCAATTTTGAGGTCTCAAACGACGGCCGTTACGCGTTCCTCCTTCAGACCGCTTCCAAAACCCCTGCCGTTTACGTCCTGTGGGCCGGGGCACCGACAACTCCCTCCCTGTGGTGGCAGAGCCCCTCGGTCAAGTCCAGCATCAACTTGACGAACGCCTACTGGACGGAGTCGAATCCTCAGCTGGACGGTCATCACATGTTCGGGGATGAGCAGGATGAGTTCCTTTTCGTCCCTACAAAGTCGACCACCAGCGCGGCGACGGGGTTCCTCGTCTACAAACTTCCCTCGGTTGAAGGGTTGAGCGGCACGCACAACCTTGTGCATTTCGCGCAGACCGCCGACACATCCGATTTCATCGTCGAGAATTCCTCTTGGCGCGGCGGCGCGTATTCCGACGAGCAGAAGTTCTTCCTGGTCGGAACGAATCAGGGAAGCACGCCCACCGGCATCCCCTTCCTTTCTATGGACGGCATGACGCAGTGCACGGTGACGGCTACGGGCTCGTCCTGGACCTTGGGCGACAACGCCATGGTGGTGACGTCTGCACAGGAGACCGCAACCGACAGCTTCTACGGCGACAATATGTTCTTCAGCCACAACAGCGAGTACCTGTTCTCCAACAGCCGTCTTTCCGCCAACCGCGGTAATCTCTATATGTGGAAGGTCGCCACGAATGGGTTCACGACCGGTGCCGGACTCACGCTTTACAAGACATTCACGACGCCCTGCGCCCGTGTCCGTTCCTGCACAGCCCGCTTCATGGCCGGGCGCGACCTCGTCTACTACGGCGAAGGGAAGGGGTCGAGCGTTCCCACGTATCGCAATGTGTATGTCCTTGATCCTGAACGCGAAACCAGCACACTCCTGTGCACGCTTCCCTCCCTTACGGAAGTGTCTTCTTCCGGCAACTATGTTTCGGATGTCCAGAACATCGCGGTCAGCGGCGAATATACCGACACGCCCTATCTGTACGTCGCGTGCGACGGCGGTACGATCTACGTTTACGCGCTGACGCACGATGGCCTTTCGATCGACACGGAGCAAGGAACGGCGGGCCTCGTGAAGACGATTCCTTGGCGCGAAACTTTTGCGCTCTGCCAGAACGATCAGTCTGACCGGGTCAACGAACTGTTCAAATTCCGCAATTTCGTGGTCTCGAGAGATGGGCAGTATGCCTTCATGGCGCACTACAATTCGCAGGCTTCGTACTTCCTGCAGACCGTGTGGACCGATCCTGATGCAACCCACACGTTGGTCTACAACGGCGATGGGAAGTCGACTTTCTTGTTGAACAATCCTACGCGCAACGGCGTTGGAACGGCTGTCATGACCGATTATGACGGCGATTTGTCCTCCTCTACAATCGACATCCCGTCGACCGTCTTCGATGACAACTATTATGCTTATGCCGTAACGAACATCGCGCCGATTCTGCAAGCGGCAAAATCCGTGGAAGTGACCGCCGAGTCCGGCAAGGCGGTTTACAATAACGCGATTTACGCCAACACGGTTTACACGGAGTTGGAGGCCTATCTGCTCGCTGCCGATGAGACGGTTAACACCATCCACCCCAACGCGGCCATGATCGATGCAGGTGCGTATGTCGGAGCGCAGAACGTGCTGGCGGTTCGCCTCCAGAGCGCCGCCCGTCCGTCCATGGACAATGCGTTCGACAGCAACCTCGTCGGGTATTACTACTCCGCTTCGGGCGATTGGAGCAATGACGGCACCGGGCTGTCCGCGCTGTACAACCTATACGGTAACAGCACAACTTCCCAAACGGCCTCCGCCGCATATGACTATCTGCAGGATCTTCGGAACCTTGGGGCCACCAATGTGCTTGTCAGCTTCTCGGCCAATACGGTGGGAGGCGCTGCTGCGGCCCAGATCGCAGCCGCCCTCGGTGTCGAGCCGGTTGTTGAGAACGGCATTGCTTCCGCCGAGTTTGTTTTCGCGGTCACATCCTTCACCTGCGACGGTACGACCGCCACGTTGGTCGCCACCCGCACGGTGAATACAGGTGCCGCCACGAGTCCGACGGGCAGCTACAATCTCTATGGGCGGGCGTCACTGACATCCGATTGGACAAAGTTGGGCGATTCGGGCGTTTACGATTCACCTGCGGGGACCATCACGTTCACAGACTTCAATCCGAACGGATGTTGCTTCTTCAAAGTCGTGAACGAATAGCACACGGCCAAACGCATAGCCAAACGACTAAGACCGGCGACGAAACTCAAGGCGTATCGCTGTTTCCGAGTACGCCGCGGGCTTGGAAATGCACGGTCACCTTCTGACCGCCCTTCACGCGCGGATAGGACGCACAAGCTGCGTTTTCCAGCCGGTGCGGGATACGGCGAAGTCGGATAAAGGCGCTTCTATCAAGTCGTTGGAGGGTTGAAAGGGCTCGGGTCAGGTCGGTTCGGGCGTTTTTTGA
>Ga0209098_1000056_pt1 | contig 118024 bp, 116 predicted proteins | sample AD_JPNHW1_MetaG_FD_184429 | JGI IMG/M metagenome (GOLD analysis project Ga0209098, IMG submission 184429) | Active sludge microbial communities of municipal wastewater-treating anaerobic digesters from Japan - AD_JPNHW1_MetaG (SPAdes) (version 2) | ecosystem: Engineered > Bioreactor >... | reverse complement strand
ACAAAAGCGAGGTTATTCATCTCACTGGCGACAGTTATCGACTGAAGCATCGTCAAACCATTTTTGGCAATAACTAGGTGTCCAAAGTTATTTATCATTTTTTGTTCAAAACTACTTGACGGTTACAAAAGCAAGTAAATCACTTTTATTGCCCGAATAGGAAAAGAAATCACTTACCCACCACGCTTACATAATAACGAAAATATTAATGATGAAATTTATGATATAGAACCCGTTGAGTCTTGTGGCAGCGAAGGGGGGTCATGTAACTGAATGTGGGGGGTCATGTAAAATGACGCTGGACATGTAGTTTGGGTAACAAACACCCGGCTACTGCCGTGGCTCCACCTGGGCCCAACCCGTATATCCATCAATATGACGATGGCAATATCGAAATCATTTTAAATGATACCGGAAATCCTTTCGGTGCTGGTGCAGTAGTACAGATAGGAGATTTTTTGAATGGATGGAATGACTATGGTAATTATATGGTAATAGCTAATACATAGACTGGAGGCTTGGCTATGAGTACCAAACCATCGACCAAAATAGATAATGAAATAATTTGGCGTATGATAAAATCAATTCATTCTAAACCGGGTCTACGAGAATGGGTCACCCTTGAGTCTCAAGCTTTAAAACCTATTTTTACTGATACTTAAATTTAACGGGCCAAAAAACATATTTAATTCATCTGTTGCTAGTGGTACCGAATAAATTTCAGGATAAAACAGGTTTTATGCCTCCTTGGGGCTATATTTGTTGGCACTGGCCATCTATGAGACTTATGGCGGTGATTAATGTATCAGAATTATGGAATAAGGATAACTCTCCTCATCTTTCACAGCATACAGTAACACCATTTTTGGTGATACTGAAGTAAATATTCAAAGCTTTTTAATTCGCATACAAGAAATCCGACAAACCATTGCCGGAATTAGTAATGCTGAAAAGGTGTCTTTTGACCAAGCCTCAGGTATCGAAAGAATTTTGGCAGCTGCCGGTGGGTTTATGGTTGGAGGAATAGGTTCTGCTTTTGTTGGGGGCACTTTCGGGTATAAAGAAATGGCGAAAAGCTTAGTTCTCAATATGGCTGTTGGATTAGTATTAATTCTTGGTTTAGGGGTAATAAACCCAGTAATTTTAATACCTGCATTATTAGGTACTGGTTTGGTGCAAAATCTATGGACCTTAAAAAGGTCTAACGATAAGATTGTATATGAAATTGCTAATCAGATAGCCTTGGAACTAATGACAAAATCAGAGGATATAGCCGATAAGATAGTTGAATTTATTGAAAAAGAGATAATGAAAATAGCTGAACCAATTGAGCAGGGTATGGCGCACGAAATTAATTCGGTTAGAGAACAGGTAGAAGTAGCAATAAAGGAGAAAGAAACTGGTGAGGCAAATGCTAGCGCCAGGAGAGAATTGTTAAAGCAAATAGAGCAGGAAATTACCGTTATACATCAGGATTTAAGCAACTTGTTATTATTGATTTCTATTTAATTATAAGTATTATAGCATGATAACTTGACAAGCATTATTTCCCGTTATATTCAATAAGGCTGGTTTGCAATGTTAATTAATGTTAAAATATTAAATAACTAAAACCTCAAAAAATCCCGTGAAGTCGGGGATCGAAAAAAGAGATTTGCTTGGCAATCTCCATTTCAAAAATGAGAACCTTATCAGCATAACTATTGATGGTTCATCATCTTAACTATTTTTAAAAGAAAATCCTTTAAATAAGGGAATAATTTCTCTTAGTTTTTTACCTGGTTAATGCTATTGGCGGCATATGTAACGCTTAGGGAAATGGGCGATATAATGTGAAACAAAGACAAGAATAGCGGCGGGTATGAGAAAAATCGGTGTCACATATCAACCTTAGAGCGACGTAGATTAGAAGGTGTTTTGAAGTATGTAATGACGGTGGCAATATATGTAAAACGCAAAAACGCCGTCACTAAGGAGGAAGAAACATGAGCAAAGATATGAAACGACTGCAGTTGAGGCTGCCGTCAGACAACCCAATATTTATGGTTAATTCCGAGGAAAGAAGTAAAAAAGCAGACGAATGGTTACAGATGGGGGCAAAAATTGAGCGGCTTGAACTAGCTATTAAAAAACTGGAAAAGCTGCTCTCTCAAAGTGGTAATGTTCAGCCCGAAATTCCAAAAGACAAGAAAAAAGAAATGGAAAAACGGGATATACGGCTTATTAAAAGTATTTTAGTAAAGAAATTCTCCAAGGCAAAATTTAATTCATTTATTTTGTCCACCTCCCCCCGTTCTCGTGGCTTATACATGAGAGGCAAAAACCACGAGGAGGGGGAGATGATAAAAATGCTTAGACACCAAGTGGTAATCAATGTGTCAGATGCAAAAGGGAAAAAGGTAAATGTCCTAAGAGGCGGGGATATCAAGTTCCGCGACAGGATACTTAATTTCCTCTTAGGCAAGGAGCAAAAGATGCTAGTACTTGTGCCCAGTGAAATTGTGGAATCGGTAGCCATTAAGGAAGTTCAAAGATAACAGCATGGAAAGGAGTGAAGAAGACGATTTATGAAAGCAAAAAAAGAGTGATTTTGCTTTTAATTATGAAGTCTATACCAAGCTATGCATATTCAATTAAAAAGAGGATTTTATATGGCTAACTATAATTCTGGGGATTTAATCTTGATATTTATATGTACCGATGAAGTTAGACTGCTGATATATTGCATATCGCAATACAAAATAGTAAAATATAAATACCAAGAAGGAGGCGATATGCATGTCAAAAACCACAAGTATTTTTGTTCGTGTCGAGCCGGAAATAAAAGAACAAGCAGAAAAGGTGTTAAATAAACTTGGCATACCTATGTCAAATGCTATTAATATTTTTTTAAGACAGGTTATTTTGCAAAACGGACTACCATTTGAAGTTAAAATTACACATAACAGACCTCTTGCAGTTGAGGATTTAACACCTGAAGAGTTTAACAATGAAATTGAAAAAGGGTTTAACGACTTGAGGGCAGGCAGAGTTGTATCTGCGGATAAGGTAGCCGAGCGTATCAATAGGGAATATGGGCATGAGTTATAAAATTATTTATACCGAAGAATCAGAGCAGGATCTTGTAAATGTTTACAGGTATATTGCAATGAATTTATTAATGCCAGAGACCGCGAAAAAGCAAATCGATAGAATTATGAATGCAATTAAGGGCCTGGATGAATTGTCCTTGCGGCATAAACTCTACCAAGACGAACCATGGCACAGTAAGGGTTTGAGAGTCCTTCCAGTGGATAGCTATCTTGTATTTTATATAGTAATTGAAGAAGAAAAGACGGTTGCAATAGTAAGAATAATGTATGGCGGACGTAATATAGATTTGCAATTTCTTTTTCGGCCCTACGCCCAGCGGTAAGACTGTTAATGAGCACACAGTACAGGGAAAAGGAAACAACGTATTTGAAAAGGTTTGATTCACTCCGACAAAGCAAGGAACTTCATAATGCCAAGTGGGAGGGCTTGAAATATATCCCTTTGCTGAAGAATTAGCATTAGCAGATGGTGTAGCCCTAGATGATATTAATGCAGCTTCAGCACTGGTTAACGAAGCAACCTTTAAGCCGGATCAAAACAAGGTTGTACTGCAAGAGATGGTATCTAAAGCTAATGCACTATTGAATCCAGACCAAGGTGGAGGAACCGATGGATCGTTTGATATAAAGTCAGCGACCAGTGGAATTGTCCAGGCGGGCGGATTTAATCAGCTGGTAGAGACGTTATTTGCCATGTTCCTTCAGGATTTCTTCGGCTTGTTCATGCATATTAGGATATAAGTTAACGGGAACATGTTGTCGGCCTATTTTACTGGCAACGATATATCTTGCACATATCGTATTATCACCTTCACAGTATCTTTGCTTATATAGCTTGCCTAATCCACTTTCAATGTCCATTTTGTCATTAAAAAATATGCATCCTTCTAAAAGCTCACATTTCATAGTTAACTGCCTCCTTAATTAGCTTACTGGCATAATTGTAGCAAATATGCCTAGTGAAGTCCAAGCTGGTTAAGGGGCATAAAGGGGCTTAAAAGAGTGTGCCGACAAAGATGATTGCGACCGGCTGAATGTGCTGTGGCATCAGCAATAAAAATCGGTTTAGTGCTTTGTGCTTATCGGTATGTGGTAATAAGCATTGCGATACCAAGCACAACAAATAATCCTCCCACCACCATGCTCAGGGCTTTCTCATTAATTTTATTGGCAAACCTTGCAGCAAAGCGTCCGCCGACAATGGTACCTGCTGATCCAATTATTGATGCATTCAATGGGAGGTTGGAGGTCAGGGCATGACCTATTGTCCCGGATGCCGCAGTAAATGCCATGATAAGAGTTGACGTACCTATCCCTTCGTGCAGGCTGTATTGCATAATAAATACCAGAATAAGGAGTATCATTACCCCACCGCCTGCTCCTATCAAACCACATAATATTCCAACTAAAAAGCCAAGCAGCAGACCAGAGATGATAATATTTTTTCTTAGAAGCTTTAACATTGAGGTGGGTTGGGTGTCGGTATTCTCATCCTCCGCAGTTAATACGTCGGTATTAGCTGTTCTTATTCCTCTGATTAAAAAGGTTACAGCCGAAATAAACAGAAATACACTGAAGGCACTGCTCAGACCAACGTCCGGTACATATGGGGCTATAAAACTGCCTACCTGAGCACCGACAACAGAACCTGCCGCTATCCAGATACCCTGTTTAAGGTTTAGATTTCCATTTTGATAAAAGGTCCATGCTACGATTAATGCGGCAACTGTGTTTATGAAGAGACTTGCTCCTATGGCATCAGGAACAGAATAACCAAGTACGACAAGTGTTGGGACTACTATCATAACTCCGCTGGCACCGATAAGACCCGTTACAACACCTGCTATACAGCCTATTAGTAAAATAAAAACACTTTCCATATCATAAACCATTCCCTATATATGATAAACTGCCGCTATATTTGCGAACAGCTATATTATATCATGGTAGCTATCAAATATTATATCCATTCTATTGTCGATGGGTGTTAATGTCAATCATAAATCAGGCCACATACCGGTAAAATATTAGGCCACCCCGATAAAAAATTAATCCATATTGTTTTGCAGGGTAAGAGCCTGTTTAAATCTGTAGCTCTCTCCATTGATATTAAGAATATGGGCCTTGTGGGTGAGCCTATCCAGCAGGGCGGCCGTCATTTGATCATCCAGTAACACCTCCGTCCATTTTGGAAATTCAAGATTTGTAGTGATAATAATACTCCCTCTTTCATTCCGGCTTGAGCAAAATTGAAATAGCAACTCAGCTCCGGTTTTACTGAAAGGCACATAACCAAGTTCATCTATGATTACCAGATGAAAAGCCGAATATTGTTTTTCCAACCTGTTTAGCCGATAATCCTGCTGAGCGGCCAGCAATTCATTGATTAATCCGGCAGCAGTAAAGAATTTAACCTTCAGGCCTTTTCGGCATGCTTCATAACCCAGAGCAGTTGCAATATGGGTTTTTCCCACTCCAGAATTTCCAACCAGGATAATATTTTCGAGCTTTTTGATGTACTCGCAACCAGCTAATTTTAAGACTTTTTGCTTATTTAGACTGGGGATGGCTTTAAAATCAAAGCTATCCAAAGTCTTTATTACCGGAAATGATGCCTGACGTATTCCCCGGTGTATACGGTTATTTTCTCTTTGGCTGATTTCTTGCTCCAGAACTCCTAACAGATATTGTTCATAGCTTAAGTTGTTGTTCTCAGCTTCCCGGGCCATAGCCAGATATACTTTGGCCGCCTGGGGCATTTTGAGTTTCTTTAGATAACTTTCCAGCAGCATATTCTGAGGTGAATTCATATACCGCTTCCCCCTTGCTGCAAAAGAGCTATATATTTGCTTAAATCAGGGGGCACTACATTTACCTGTGGGATATTAGCTATTTTATCTGGTCTTAGGTGCGATATTTTAGGGCTGTCGGTATTCAGCTGCAATAGTATGTTTAAGACCCCGTCATAACTGTAAACGTTATATGCCATAGCCATACTAATAGCTTCGGCAACCTGATCAGCCGGATATTCACGGTTAAGCATCAGTATTTTGGCGAAATCCCGGTTTCCTTTTGGGTTTCTGGCTGCTAAAATCCGGCGGTACTGCTCATATACGGCTGGCAATAATTCTGGCCGGTATACTCTGGTATTAGGAATTGCTCTGGCTTTCATGAGCAATAGTTCCAGATAGTGATCCAGAACCAGGCTTTCTTTATTTCTTCCGTATATTCTATTATGATTGGCTATTACTTCATGGTGTAAAACGATATCTATTTTATCAACATCAGCTCTGATGTTTACTTTTTCCCCGATATATTTTACCGGCACTGAATAGCGGTTGGTCTCAAACTGGATCATGGAATATGTATTTACCTTGGCTTCACTGTATCTGACACATTTAAACGGTGCAGCCGGTAACGGTTTTAAAGCTTGGAGTTCATCTCGCCACCTGGTGTTTTTGGCTAGCTGGGCAATACATTTTTCATGCAGGTAATCATTTAATTCTTCAAAAGATTCTACTTCCGGATAGGGAACAAACAATTGTTTAACCGCTTGCTGACCGGCTTTTTCCACTCCACCTTTTTCATTGCCTTTAGCGGGTCTGCAAAATTGGGCCTGGTAGAGATAATGGGTTCTTAGGGCAATGAATTGATCTTGTTCTTCTCTCTGGTTGCCCTGCAATATCTTTTTTACTGCGGTCTTAAGATTATCGTACGCTATTTCATTTGGAACCCCGCCCATGAATTCAAAACATTTGCGGTGACCATCAAAGAAGGCTTCCTGTTTCTCAAACGGATAGGCTCTGACATAATATCCGCCCGAACCTCTGAGTTTCATGACAAACAAATATGCCTTGGTTTCTATGCCATTTAGAAAGAACCATGCTTGCATCCAATCGACTTCAGCATGCTGCCCCAGGTCAAATTGAAGGGGAACAAAGGCTTCTTTGAGTTTGGGTTTTATTTTACGCAGGTAATCTGCAACCGTATTGTATCCGCCGGTAAAACCATATTCATCTCTGAGTCTTTCGAATATTCGTCTACCAGTATGCCTTTGCTTTCGATGCCTGGTCTGATCAGTTTTAAGAATCTCTTCAATAATCGGAATGAATGGCCCTAAAACGGGGTGCCCTTTTTGTTTAGTTAATTTATATCGTGGTGGTTCGGAATCTTCCGAGTTTATGTATTTAGCTATGGTATCCCGGTGATGTCCAGTTATTCTGCTTATTTGTCTTATACTTAGTCCTTCCAAGTGATACATTTTCTTGATATGCTCTAATTGTGCCATCTTAATCATTTCCTTTCCCCCCGTACGATAATGTGTGAACAACATCATCATACAGGATTGGAATATTAAGGTGGCCTATTTTTTTGCCAGCATCTGGGGGTGCGGATGTTTTTTTGGACCTCAAACGGCCAACCCCAGACTTCTTCTGTAATCTAACGGACTCAGTCCTCCAAGTGATAGCTTGATCCGCTTTTCAGCATACCACTTAATATATTTATTAAGCTGTTCTATAAACTGATCTATGGTAACACCAGTCCATGAATAGCCATAAAACATTTCGTTTTTTAGCCTACCAAAGAAACCTTCACAGGCTGAATTATCTGGTGAACAACCTTTCTTGGACATAGAACGTGTGAGTCCTGCCTTTTCCATTCGATCAATCCAACCGGGCCAGCGATAATGACAGCCACGATCTGAATGAATAATAGGTTTTTCACCTTCTCCAAGAGTGGATATTGCTTCATCAAGCATTGTGTTAACCAACTCTGAACTTGGAGAACTTCCAAGAGCCCAACTTACAGGCAATCCATCAAAACAATCAATGATTGGAGATAAATACACTTTTCCCGCTGGGATGTGAAACTCAGTTATATCTGTTAGCCATTTGCTGTTGGCTTTATCAGCATGAAAATCTCGATTAATTACATTTTCCACTTCAGGACTGATTTCACCTTTGTAGGAATTGTATTTTTTGCGTTTGATATTTGGAACTATTAGGTTCTCATCCTTCATTATCCGACGAACTACTTTTTCAGAAACTGTAGTTCCAGCTGATTTAATAACAGAATGAATTCTACGGTATCCGTATCTGCTTGATGATTCATTAAAGGCATCTTTTATCTTAGCTCTTAAATCGACATATTTATCTGTATTGATTGCTATTACCTGATAACAATAGCTGCTCTTGGCCATATTTAATATTTCGAGAAGTTCCTTTAGTTGGTAACTATCTCGTAGGGCATTAATAATTATGGCCTTCTCACGATTTGTGAGGAATTGAAGATTAATGCCCTGGTCTTTTTTTATGATTTCAGTAGCTTTCTCATAGATATCGCGTTCAATCTTTAATCTATGCACCTCTTTCTGCAGATCAGCCACCTGCTGTGCCAGGTTGTCTTTTTCTGCGCAAAGTTCAGATACTTCTGATTCAATAGATTGAACGCTTTTAGATTTATTTAGTGCTTTTTTATTAATATTCATGGCTCGTACGCGTTCCTCTTTAAGAATCTGACGTTTCCAGTTGTAGAGACTTTCTCGTGTTGTTCCGTGCTCTGCAGCAATTTCTTTTGCTGACTTGCTACGAGAACATAAGGAAATGACTGCCTGTTCTTTTTGCTCACGCGTATATATTACAGCAGCTCCACCAGAACGACAATGCCGCTTTTGATTTGGAGCAATTTCAGCAATCCACTTGTCAAGTTCAGGACGGCTTGGATAACCAAGCTTCCTAACAGTACGAGACACTGATTTACCATGTTCAAGATAGTAAGTAACTGCTACCTGTTTTTCTTCTGAACTATACTTGCATTTTCGGATATAATTGGTGTGTAGATCGTCACTATCTTTATACTCTTCATACCAGTTACGCAGAGACATCTTTGATGGATATCCAAGTTCTCGTATGACATCTGCATAACTCATGTCGTATTGTATCAGTAACTTGACAGCTTTAATTCTTTCTTCGTAAGAAAACATGCGAACCTCCTGGTATCATATCAAGTCCAGGTTTTTGTCCGCACCCCCACCTGATCATGAATTAGTTTGCCATGAATATTCCGGCGAGGCGGAACCACAGTTCCGGAGAGGTGGAAACCGCCTGTCCGGAACCGGGAACCGCGCTTGCTTTAATTCTTCAGCAAATGGCAAAGTTTTTGAGCTTGTTCCAGATATTTTAGTTCTGAATGGTATAGCTTTTCCAATAAATAACCGTCTCCAACATAATCGGCCAATGGAAGCATAAATGGATAGGAAGTCCATGGATAATCCAGTAAGGTGACCAGGGTATAGTTGTCATTTACTGATATTCTTAAAAAATCCGTGATTCCATCTAGCGGCGTTAACAAGATATAAAGGTCGGTCCCCGATACTTTGGCTTTTATTGCCTTACCAGGCAGGGCCGGTTTTGTTTCCTTTTTAACCAGGTATTTTATAGGCATGAATGACTCCTTTCAGGTTATGTATTTGCATGAAGCACAGGGGGCGGGCGCACACTGCCTGTGCCCTATAGGGTATGCGCCCCTACAGTAGGGGTTGGACAGTCCCCCAGCTTCCCTTGCTGGAATAAGGCGGCGGGCGATCACTGATCGCCCCTACACGTAGAAGAGCAACAGCTGCCCCAGCCGAAACCGTTGCATCACAATTGTAGGGGTGCCACATTGCCCGCGTCCCGAAGGGATATCTCCCTGCTTCAACCGGTACTAAAAAAGGGGCGGTAAAAAAATGAGTATTATCAAAAAAATACGAGGGAAATCACTTAAAGATATAATCGGAACAGCTCAGTATACTCTTAAAGGAATGCTTGCCAGAAGGCACTTTGAAGAATGCGGTGATCGATTACATGTTTATGGGAAATTGAATATTATTAAGAAAGATTCTACTATTCTGGTAGGAAACAACGTTTCCCTTTTTAAAGATGCGAGATTAAGTGCTTACGGAACAGATCACCATGCTGTATTGAAGATAGGCGATAATTCAAATATCGGGGATCGAACTGAAATTCATTGCGGCAAGGAAGTTACTATAGGAAATGGCTGTTTGATATCCTGGGATGTTGTAATAATGGATTGGGATCATCATCGCATAAACAGTGAACAGCATGTGTACAAACCGGTTGTAATAGAAGACAAGGTCTGGATAGGATGTAAGGCTGTAATTTTAAAAGGGGTTACGATCGGGACAGGAGCAATTGTTGCGGCCGGAAGTGTAGTTACGCACAATGTCCCGCCACATTCTTTGGCAGCTGGCAATCCGGCTGTAATAATAAAAGAAAATATCTATTGGAAATAGCAAAAAGCGTGAGGGGTGAGGTGTGAGGCGGCGGGCGATCACTGATCGCCCCTACAGAACAACATCCCTATATCCCCTCACCGTTAAAAAAAGAACGTTCTCCTGCTTCCTGGCATATGATAAGCTGGGAGGTGAAGTGCGATGAATATTCTGGATTATAAGCTTAGTTTTGGGACCCTGACGGACCGCCGCCAAACCAACCGCATCATTATTCATCATTCTGCCAGCGAAGATGTTTCCGCTCAGGAGATCCACCGCTGGCATCTGGACCAGGGATGGAGCGGCATCGGGTACCATTTCGTCATCAGGAAGAACGGAACAATTGAAAGGGGCCGTCCTGTCGATAAAATCGGCGCTCATGCCGGAAGTGAAGCGAACAGCGACAGCATCGGCATTTGCCTGACCGGAAATTTTGTCAGCCGGGCACCGGAAATCAAGCAAATCGAGGTCTTGTTGTCTCTTATCGAATACCTTGAGGATTACTACAAAAAAACGCTGCGGATTATGAGGCACAGCGATGTTTACGCGACTGTCTGCCCGGGCACTATGTTCCCCTGGCCGCTGGCTTTAGCCGGTAATGATTCAGGGGACTGGAAACAGCAGCTTATACAGCGGGCCATCACTGAAAAGCTTATAAGTTCGCCCCACAATCCCGATGACCAGGCTGAGAAATGGTTCGTTTTAGCGGTGGCTTTAAATCTTTTGGATAAAGTGAGGCGTGAAGCGGCGGGCGATCACTGATCGCCCCTACAACCCCTAACGCCTCACGGTTAATCGCCTTTATCTCCCTGCTTCAACTGAACCAAACAAGAGAGACATCCTCTCGTTTGCGTCCTTTTTATTTCACTTTCAGTGTCCGCAGGTATGCTTTGGTCTCGTCGCTGATGCGGTAGCTCTCAATTGCTTTTTGAATGGTCTTGTTATGGGTCCATTTCTCCAGACGCTGTTTCTGAATGAACGGCAGTGCGGCGTCATACTGTTTGGCCAGTGCCGTCGCAAAATACCAGGCGATCATCATATTGATGTAATACTCCTCTGAGCGAATGTTTGCCACCATGTCGGGCATCTCCGCCTGAAATTCGCTGCCCAGGTAAAAGCTCATCAGCATTTCAATGCCAAACCGGACTGTATATGTCAGGTCGGACCTCAGCCAGACTTTTATCTGCTCATAGAGCTCCGGTAAGTGCTTTTTGAAGACTTTGGGAGAGAGCTGGTCGCAGGTCGCCCAGTTGTCGATATATGGAAGAAATACTTGAACCGCCCGGATCGCGGCATCATAATCCTTAATGGTCTCGATCAGAAAGCCGTGCAGGTTATTTTCCTCAAAATATTTGTGCGGCAGGATCGTGAGAAACTCTGCCGCCTGTGGAGTTTTGGAATACTCCCGGGCAAGTTTCCGCAGTTGGGGAGTGCGTACGCCGATGACGGTTGCCGGGTCAACGTTTGGCACCAGTTTGCAGGTAAATTCTCTGTATTTCAGATCCTGCAGCTCAAACAGTCGGTGCCGGATCTCTGCTTCTGTATTACTCATATCGTTTTACCTTTCCTGCCGGAGCCGGATGATCTGTCATATCCCACCGGTAATGGCCTGCCCGGGATAGCCTGACGAACTGCGGGTCACTGCTATAAGCCTGGCTCCGTATAATTCAGATAAGAATCATTATAATGTTCCCTGGCTGCAGGTACAAGGGGGCGGGGGCAGCGAAAGCATCCGCCAATTAAAATGAAGGGTAAATATTGGGGAAAAAGAGGGGAATAGTCCTTAAAATAGAATCAATTAAATTGGGGAAACAATCCTGGGAGCAAGTGGGGACGGTTCTTGACTTGCGCAGGACAGTGAGGCGTGATGGGTTTTAGGTGAGGTGTGAGGTGTGAGGCGTGAGGGGAACCTTGGCTCACGCGTTGTAGGGGAAGATAGTATCTTCCCGTTACCTGAGAACAGTTGGTCAGGCGATTAACCATAAGGCGTGAGGAAGATTGGGGAAGGAAGCTTGGGGAAAACTGCTTGTGCCCCGAAGGGGTAACCCAGCTGCTTCCCGAAGGGAAGCCGGGGGTCTGTACTCATGCTTCCAGAAGCAAAAAGGAAGCAAAAAGAACGTCCCCCTGCTTCCTGAGAGGAGTGAATGGTTATTATTGATATTATGGCGGGGCCGATAATAGGGTTTATGCTTAACCAGACATACCGTCATACTGCCGATGGTGTGGTCAGTCAAAAGATAAATGAGTTGAAGAAGCACTTTAAAAAGGGCACCAGTATTATTAACCATGATATCCAGCGGTTATGGCAGAGTGTGTTTGCGGAATCGCTGATCAGCTGTATCAAACAGTACGGAGATATCAACAAGGATAGTTTAAACCGCGATAAAGTGAAGTATATCAATGAAGTCCTGAAACTTGATTTTAAGGAAATAAGCAGTACTATATGGCCGATCATTGACGTCGGGGTCGAAGAGGTGATTGCGTACAACAGTCTGCAGCCGGATAAAGAGGCTTTTATCAAGGTGATCGAGCCGGCCCTTGAACAAAAAGTTTTTGCCAACTGCCGTATCCCTGCTCTTAGAGAATACGTTTATGAAAATATCTTAGGAGAATGTACTACCATATTCAATGAATACCTGAAGGAAGAGCGTTACACCTATATTTACAAAAGCTATGTAAAAAATATTCTGGGGATCATCAGACAAAGCAGCCTGGAGAACCTGCAGATCAGTTCGGAGCTGATGGAGCAATATAAAAATGCGCTGGCAAGACTGGAAGAGCTGGAAGAAAAGCTTGATATATTGCTGGACGGAAAACACAGGGATATGGATGTTGATGAGATTTTTCAGCTGAGCCGGGCTTTCAGCCTGAAAAATATCCGCGGCCGGTTGATAAGCCGGCGTTATCAGGCGGATCTGTATTACCTGACTGGTTCTGTAAATGAGAAAAATATGAAGGATTTTTTCCGTTCCAGAAAAAAGGCTTTTTTCCTTATCGGTGAAGCTGGAAGCGGCAAAACCAATCTGCTCTGCCACGCTGCCGAGGAGCAGATGAAGGCAGGGGATATTGTGCTGTTTTTTACCAGCCAGGATGTGGGGGAACAGCTTGATATCCGCAAATCGATCGAAGCTTGTTTGCGGCAGGATCTTTTCGATCTTCTGCGCTGCCTGGCGGCGGAAAACCAAAAAGGGGAAAGCCCGAAACAGCTGCTGGTTTTCTTTGATGGGGTGGATGAGTTTGGCCGGCTCGAGGTCAACCGGTTTATCGACGAAGTCAATGCTTTTCTGCTTTCCGTAACTGCTGATATGCCGATAAAGCTCATTTACTCGTTAAAATATCAATTGCTTAGAAATTCGGGCGATCTGGTCAAGCCCCAGGGGTTGTTGGAAGATTCGGGTGTTCAGAGTGTCGAGCTTAATGGGATAAATTTAAATTCTTTTGACTGGTCAGTTTATTATCTGAATTCATTCGTATTGATGGAAGCTTTGGACGAGGAACAGATCGGCGGCCTTTATAAGTTTTACAAAGGCAAAGGGATGCCTTCTCCCCTGGATAAGGATCTGCCGGGCAGCTTAAGCGATTCAGCGTTAAATCCCGGGAAACTGCGGCTCATTATGGAGGTCTATTCTGATAAGAAGCTGCCGAAAATGTTTTTTAAATACCGGATAATTGAGGATTACTGTACTAAAATTCTGGCGGCTCCGGAACTGAGGATAAGTGAGCAGAGGGTGGACGAGATGCTGTGCCGCCTGGGCGGGGAACTGTTTGCGGAGAATAATTCTGAATTCGGGGTGGCTTTGACTGTCCTGGATCTGAAGGATCGTATCGCCGAGTTAAATGATGATATTCTGGAGACTCTTTACCGTACCGGTTTTATTGAATATTATGCTGATGATAACAGTGTTTTGGCTTTTGAAGAGCATGCCGTCCAGGCTTATTATACGTCCCGCGACCTTATCCGCGGCAGGAAGCTGGGGTATTTGATGGAATGCCTGCAGGACCGGCCGGTGGACAATCAGGATTTAAGAACTTTTTTATATAACCATGAAACCATGGAGTTTGTACTTTACTATTATTTCAAACGGTGTACGGCAGATCGTTCCCCGCTTATTAATTTTATCAGTCAGGTTGTAAAAACCAGTGCTGAAAGTGCGGAACTGGCCCTGCATATATTCCTCCTGGAATTGTCCCGTTATGATCCCGACAGCTTGAGGGAAATCATTATGGGCGAAGCGGGACTTATATTTTCCGGTGAAAAAGTTATTCATAAATTATTGATCGATGCTGCTGCAGATATCCGGGGCAAGGAGAATGATAAACTGGCGGTCATGATTCTGGAAGCGCTGCTTCAGCTGCTTGAGGAAACGGAAACCACGGAGGAATTTATCAGTGCCTGCCTGGTTCTGGGCCGGCGCTACAAGGAACTGGGTTACAATGACAAGGGGCTGGAATGCTTAAGAAAAGCGCAGGCGAAGTTTGACAGCCAGAAGGATAAAAGTGCAGCAATGTTCAGTTATGTCGAAATGGGCCTGGTTTATCGTAATATGAGGCGCTTTGAAGATGCCCTGCAGTGTTTTGAAAATGGGGAGACCGCGGCAAGGGAGCTTGAGGATTGGGTAACAGAAGGCAAAATCAACGATTATAAAGGTACGGTTTATGTCTCGGTATTTGACTATCGGCAGGCACTTCAATATTTTTATAAGGCCCGGGATATTTTCAAGTCTCATATGGATGAAGATAAATTAATGGATATAGCTTTTTCTGACAGCTATGCGATCATCAACAAGAATATTGCCACGGCGCTGATCTATACGGGCGCCAAAGACAAGGAGATTTTAGAGCATCTGGATCTGGCCCGGGATATTTTTGAACAAATGGAATATGGGCAAGGTCTGGTGAGCATTTATTCGATCTATTACCTTTTTTATAAAATACGCGGCAAAGTCAGGGAAGCCTTTGAGGCGCTTTTCAGTCAGCTGGAAATACTGAGTGATGAAGGCCCCGACCATCTGCTGGTCGACTGCCTGAATACGATAGGCTGTTTGTATCGCGAACTGCAGCAGAATGATGAGGCATTGCAATATTTTCAGTACGCCAGGGATATAGCGGAGGCGCTTGATATCCCGTACCATCTGGCCGCCAGTTACGATAACCTGGGCACTATCTACCGCAAAAAGGGCGATTATAAAAAAGCTTTGAGCCTGTGCCGCAAGGCCCTGAAAATTTTTGCCGGCTTGAATTTTAAAAAGGACGAAGCTATTTGTTATACAAGTTTAGGCCTTATTTATTCGGAGATGGATGAATATACAGAAGCGATCGAATATTTTTCGCGCGGCATAAAGTTGTTTGAAGAAATAGGACTGCATGACTCACTCAGTAAAAATCATTTTTATATTGCTGCTCTGTACGAGGCAATGGGGAAGAAAAAAAGGGCGCTTGAACATTGCCTGAAGGCCGAAGCCGCATGCCCGTCCTATGACAGCGAACTGCTGAAAGCAATACAGGTAATCAAACAGCGCTGCAAGTAAACCGTGAGGAAGCACGGGGACTGTCCCAGCTGCTTCCCGAAGGGAAGCCGGGGGACTGTCCCCTGTGCTTCCGGACTTGCGGAGGATAGTAGGCGTGAGGCGGCGGGCGAACCTTGCCCGAGGAAGCACGGGGACTGACCCAGCTGCTGCCCGAAGGGAAGCTGGGGGTCTGTCCTCATGCTTCCGAAGAACGAAGGGAAGCTGGGGGAAACTGCCTGCCTGTGCCCTATAGGGTATGCCCCGAAGGGGTATCCCCCCTGCTTCCTGAAGCAAAAAGGAAGCAAAAAGAACGTCCCCCTGCTTCCTTAAAGTGGAGGTAACAGACCAGTGATAATTGTTCAGTTGACAGGCGGTTTAGGAAATCAATTATTTCAGTATGCCGTAGGGCGGAGGCTGGCCGAATTTCACAATACAAATTTGAAACTTGATGTTTTGGCGTTTGAGTATGATCCGCTGCGCTCTTATAGTCTGCAACATTTTAATATTTTGGAAAATATAGCGACGATAGATGATATTGCCAGGTTTAAAGGAACGAACCGTCTGTCAAGAGCTTTTCAGCACCTGAGATACAGAGGACAACCATATTATAAACAGCCAATTTTCCATGAACAGGGTTTTGGTTTCGATCCCAATATTTATAAAACATCTGAAGATGTCTATTTGGCTGGCTACTGGCAGAGTGAAAAATACTTTAAGGAAATTGAAGCTATTATTCGAAAAGAATTTATAATTAAATATGAAATGGATGAAAAAAACAAAGAACTGGCGCAGCATATCAGCAACTGCGAATCCGTGTCTATTCATATCAGAAGGGGAAATATGTCAGTAACCCTGTAATAAATTCGTTTCATGTAACCTGTGAGCTTGATTATTATTATAAATGCTGTTCTTTAATAGAAAATAAAGTGAAAGATCCTCACTTTTTTATCTTTTCCGATGACCCTGAATGGGCATCAGCAAATTTGAAATTAAATCATCCAACAACATTTATTACTCACAATAAACAGGAAAAAGATTATGAGGATCTGAGACTAATGAGTTTATGCAAGCATAATATTATTGCTAACAGCTCCTTTAGCTGGTGGGGGGCATGGATCAATTCAAATACGGAAAAGCTGGTTTTTGCTCCGGTCAGATGGTTCAATAATAACATACTTTATACGGGTGATCTGATTCCATCTGTATGGTATCGAATTTAGGAACCAATGAACCGTTCCCTGCTTTGGCCGGCTTATGTTGTTTGATGAACGTGACAGTTCCCCCGTCCCCATGTCAATTTCGGAGGTAATCAGATGAATGAGCTTATTACGATAATCATTCCTGTGTACGATGTGGAAGCATATCTTCATCACTGTGTAGATTCTGTTATAAGACAGACCTATGAAAATTTAGAAATTATCCTGGTCGATGATGGATCACCTGACAGGTGCGGAGGAATATGTGATGATTATGCGCGTATTGATAAAAGGATACAGGTGATCCATAAGCAGAATGGCGGCATATCTGATGCGAGAAATGCGGGTTTGGATTTGGCACATGGCGAATATATTTCTTTATTGGATAGCGATGATTGGGTACATGAGGAGTTTATTGAAAAGCTCCATAATTTAATTAAAGCAACGGATTCTGAAATAGCAATAGCTGATTTCATTATGACTTCAACAGAAAGTATTTCGATCGATGCTGCAAATATAGAGATACACGAATTCACAAATATTGAAGCTCTGCAGAAATTAAATGGTGAATTGAATCTCAGATTTGTTGTAGCCTGGGGGAAACTATATCATAAAAGAATTTTTAATATAATAAGGTATCCGGTCGGGAAAGCACATGAGGATGAATATACAGCACATAAAATACTATATGAAGCCAGGAAAATTGTTTATACCACTGAAAAGCTGTTATATTACCGGCAGCGTCCTGATAGTTTTACCGGCGGCGGATTTAAATTAAAAAACCGTATCCATGTTATACATGCCCTCATTGACCGGGCCGACTTTTTTAATGATATTGGTTTATATGAAGAAAGAGATATAACATATAGTTTGGCTTTTTATTATTTAAAAGAGTGCATTAAATACATAGATAAAAATTGTGAATCAATTGACAGAGCAGAATTGCTCCGGGAATTCAAAGATTTAAAGTTTAAAATTCGTAAAGGTAATTATAGTTTTAAATATAAAGCAGGCTGCGAGTTATATTATTTGTTCCCGTTTATTAGCAAACGCGGGGACGGTTCTTAAAGGAAGCACGGGGGAAACTGCTTGTGCCCCGAAGGGGTATCCCATCTGCTTCCCGGAGGGAAGCCGGGGGAAATCTGCCTGCCTGAAGGAAGCTTGGGGAAAACTGCTTGTGCCCCGAAGGGGTAACCCAGCTGCTGCCCGAAGGGAAGCCGGGGGAAATCTGCCTGCCTGAAGGAAGCACGGGGACTGTCCCATCTGCTTCCCGAAGGGAAGCCGGGGGACTGTCACCTGTGCTTCCTGAAGTAAAAAATGAAGCAAAAAGGAAGCAAAAAGAACGTCCCCCTGCTTCCTGGAGATAGGAGGAAGGTTTCCTGTGAACATACTGTGGCTTACCCAAACGGCTTTAACGGAAGCCAGGCAATTAATGAACAAAAAAACCAATCCGTTTGTGGGGTGGCTTGAGAGTGCTTCCGCACATCTGGCAGATTCGGAGGGAATCAATCTTTCGGTTGCTTTTCCCGAAAACCGACTGACTGATGTGCAGGTCATTAACGGAAACAAAATTAAGTATTACGTCTTTCCACCTGTAAGTGAGAAATATGATCCGAGCCGGGAAAATGTTTTTCTCAAAAAAATACTAAATTACGCCAGGCCGGACATCGTTAATATTTTTGGTTCGGAGCATGCGCATTCCCTGGCAATGGTGCGTACATGCAATGAACAGAATATACCTGTTGTGCTGTCGTTCCAGGGAATTATTTCAATGTGTGCCAGGCATTATATGGCATATCTGCCGGCCCGGGTCCGGAACGGAGTTACCTTCGGGGATCTGATCTATCAGGGCAATCTGAGACAGGAGCAGGGCAGATTTTTTATGCGCGGACGGTCGGAGATCGAGGCTGTCAGGAAGGTCAGGTATGTGATAGGCCGTACAGCGCTGGACCGGGCCTTTACAACACAGATAAATCCCGGTGCGAAGTATTACTTTTGCAATGAAACCTTAAGGGATGAATTCTATAAACACGGCTGGGATATAGACCGCTGCGAAAAACATTCGATATTTATCAGTCAGGCCGGATATCCCATCAAGGGCCTGCATTTAATGCTGGAGGCTATGCCGCTGATTTTAAGGCGTTTTCCTGATGCCAGAATATATGTCGCGGGACTGAATATAATTAAATCCGATACCTTGAAGGACAAGCTTAAATTAACTTCCTACGGTAAATATATCAAAGCACTGATAAAGAGATATGATCTGGGTGAAAGTGTAGAGTTCACGGGCATTCTGGATGAGCGGCAGATGTGCCGGCGCTATTTGCAGTCACATGTATTTGTCTGTGCTTCCAGTATTGAAAACAGCCCCAATTCGCTGGGCGAAGCCATGATTCTCGGCGTGCCCTGCGTTGCCTCCGATGTGGGAGGGGTAACGGACTTGTTAACCCATAAGGAGGAAGGTTTCGTATACCAGGCCGATGCACCTTATATGCTGGCGCATTATGTATGCGAGGTTTTTGCCAATGATGAGTTGGCAGGGCAGTTTTCGGCCAAAGCCAGGGAGCATGCCTTGCGGACCCATGACCGGGAAGTGAACACGCATACCTTGATTTCCATCTATAATGATATAAGGCGTGAGGCGTGAGGCGTGAGGTGTGAGGCGGCGGGCGATCACTGATCGCCCCTACTGTAGGGGCGCACAGTGTGCGCCCGAAAGGGGTATGCTTCACGTTACCTGAGAACAGGTGGTCAGGCGGTTAATCGTGAGGTGTGAAGCGTGAGGTGTGAGGGGAACCTTGGCTCACGCCTTACTAATCCTCTGGCAGGATATTGCAATATTATAACGAAAATATAAATATGGGAAGAAAATGACAGAAACGGAGCAGACGTAATTGAATACGATTTTAGTTACTGGCGGGGCCGGGTTCATCGGATCGAATCTGGTTCATTGTCTTTTAAACCAGGAAGACATGATCGTTGTCAACCTGGACAAGCTTACATATGCAGGGAACCTGGAATCACTGCGGGATCTGGCAGATAATAAAAGACATATCTTCATTCAAGGCGATATAAATGACCGTGAACTGGTTAGGGATATACTGAAAAAATATCATCCTCTCGCGGTAATGCATCTGGCGGCCGAGTCGCATGTGGACCGTTCGATCGACGGGCCGGGGGAGTTTATCAGGACCAATACTCTGGGGACTTTTAATCTGCTGGAGGTGGTACGCGCATTCCGGGATGAACTCGAACCTGATGAGCGGGAGGCATTCCGCTTTTTGCACGTGTCAACCGATGAAGTATACGGTTCGCTGGGCAGCGAAGGATATTTCACCGAAGTGTCCCGGTATCAGCCTAATTCGCCTTACTCGGCTTCAAAGGCGGCATCGGATCATTTTGTCAGGGCTTATTTTCATACTTATGGGTTACCGGTTTTGATCACCAACTGCTCAAATAATTTCGGACCTTATCAATTCCCGGAAAAACTGATCCCTTTAATGATCATGAATGCTTTGGAGGGAAAAGCCCTGCCGGTCTATGGCACGGGTGAGAATGTCCGCGACTGGCTATATGTTACTGATCATTGTGAGGCTTTGCGGCAGGTTTTAAAGTGCGGCCGGCCGGGAGAAGTATATAATATCGGCGGTAATAGTGAGAGAAAAAACCTGACGGTGGTTGGTGATATCTGCGGCTGGCTGGACGAGATGAGGCCTAAAGCAGACGGCGGCTCCTACCGGGAGCAGATTCAATTTGTTCAGGACCGGCCGGGGCACGATCTGCGTTATGCCATGGATGCTGGCAAGATTATGAGGGAGTTGGACTGGAAGCCGACTGAAACTTTTGCTTCCGGCATGAGAAAGACGGTGCAGTGGTACCTGGAAAACCTGGAGTGGTGCCGGCGTGTTCAGGACGGCAGCTACCAGCGGGAGAGACTGGGGACGATTTAAAAATAACGGGAATGGGGGAAACCGGTTTGATAAAGAAGGGAATTATCCTGGCCGGAGGGACGGGGACACGCCTGTATCCTTTGACTGTGGCAATCAGCAAGCAGTTGATGCCTGTTTATGATAAACCGATGATATATTATCCCTTAAGCACATTGATGCTGGCTGGGATCCGTGAGATACTGATCATAACCACCCCGCATGATCAGCATTTGTTTAAGGCTCAGCTGCAGGATGGCAGTCAATGGGGCGTCAATATTCAGTATGCGGTTCAGCCCAGTCCGGACGGATTGGCGCAGGCATTTATAATCGGCCGGGATTTTATCGCCAATGAACCCTGTGCCATGGTGCTGGGGGACAATTTGTTTTTCGGCAGCGGCCTTATTGATAAACTGCAAAAGGCGGCGCAGCAGGAAACGGGTGCGACAGTATTTGCGTACTGGGTCAAAAATCCGGGCCAGTATGGAGTGGTGGAGTTCGATGACCGGGACCGGGTCATAAGCCTGGAGGAAAAACCGGCCAACCCCAGGTCCAATTATGTTGTGACCGGCCTTTATTTTTACGACAGTCAGGCTTCTGATCTGGCTGGCAGCCTCAAACCCTCGGCAAGAGGGGAACTGGAGATCACTGACCTTAATAAACTGTACATGGAAAAGTCGCAGCTGAGAGTGGAAAAACTGGGACGGGGCTACACCTGGCTGGATACCGGTACCCACGAGTCACTGCTGCAGGCTTCCAGTTTTGTTCAGACAGTTGAAGAACGCCAGGGCTTGAAAATATCATGCCCGGAAGAAGTTGCTTACCGCATGGGGTGGATAAGCCGGGAGGACCTGCTTAAGCTGGCTGATCCTCTCAGGAAGAATGGCTACGGGCAGTATCTGCTCAGCCTTCTTCAACAGTGAGGTGTGAGGCGTGAGGAGTGAGGGGAACGCCCCTTAATAAGCCGGGAAGGTTAAAATAAGCGCAGAGGGATAAAGGCGATTAAGCCCTTAAACACCTATATTACCTATAAACAGCGTCAACATAACTGCCCTTGGCCTTGTACAAATGTAAGACCGGGCCCAAGCGATTTTGACCATACGGCTTAAATAAAACCTGCACAAACCGGGATGGTTAAAATAAGCGCAGAGGGATAAAGGCGATTAAGTGTGAGGCGTGAGGAGTGAGGGGGCGGGCGATCACTGATCGCCCCTACAGTAGGGGAAGATAGCATCTTCCCGTTACCTGAGAACAGTTGGGCAGGGGATTAACCGTGAGGAGTGAGGTGTGAGGCGATTCTTCGCTTGTGCGTTGTAGGGGCAGATATTATCTGCCCGTTTCCTTTGCAACAAATATTATCTCTCAGGCCGGACGCGTGATACGCGCCCCCTACGTCCCCTTACGGATCAGCAGGAAGGAGAAGTAATATGAAGGTTTTGCAGACAAAGATATCTGGCTTATTGGTTATAGAACCAGACGTTTTTGGAGATGAACGCGGGTTTTTCATGGAGACATGGAATGGGCAAAGATACAGGAGCATGGGTATCGATGTTGATTTTGTGCAGGATAACATGTCCTTTTCCAGCTGCGGTGTTTTGCGGGGCCTGCATTATCAGGAGCCTGATGCCCAGGCAAAACTGGTCTATGTGCTGCAGGGCAGAGTTTTTGATGTGGCAGTGGATATCAGAGCGGGCTCACCCAGCTTTGGGAAATGGCACGGGGTGGAGCTGTCCTCTGAGAATAAGCGGCAGATGTATATACCGGAAGGCTTTGCCCATGGTTTTTGTGTACTCAGCGAAACTGTGCTGTTTGCATATAAATGCTCGAATTATTACAGTCCTGCGAGCGAAGGCGGCATAGCCTGGAACGATCCGGACATAGGAGTGGACTGGCCGATCAAGGAACCTGTATTATCGGATCGGGATAAGAAACATCCGTTGCTGAAGGATATCGACCGGCATAGGCTGCCAAAATGGAGTGACGGCAATGAAGCTTAATGAAAACCTCCCGGAAAAAATTCTTCTGTTCGGCAAAAACGGGCAGATAGGCTGGGAATTACAAAGAACCCTGGCTCCGCTGGGGCAGATCATTGCGTTGGATAAACCAGATCTTGATTTCACTGACCTGATGCTGATCCGGGAAAAGGTCCGTGAAATAAAGCCCGGTATTATTGTTAATGCCGCTGGCTATACTGCTGTTGACCGGGCGGAGGAAGAACCGGAACTGGCGATGGCGGTAAATGGATATGCTGCCGGGGTGCTGGCGGAAGAAGCTAAAAGAGCCGGCGCGCTGCTGATCCATTATTCCAGCGATTATGTTTTTGACGGAATCAATAACAGGCCTTATACCGAAGAGGATGTTCCGCATCCTTTGAATGTATACGGCAAGACCAAGCTTTTCAGTGAACAGGCCATTCAGGCTGCGGGCGGCAATTATCTTATCTTCAGAACTTCGTGGGTATACGGAAACCGGGGGCAGAATTTTCTTCTTACCATGCTGCGTTTAGCCAGGGAGAGGGAAGAAATCAAAGTGGTCAATGATCAGATCGGCGCTCCCACCTGGTGCCGCATGATCGCTGAGTCAACTGCTGCGGTGCTCGCCGGGGGGATCGATCGCAAAGCAGGCTTTTTTGAGTATTTTGAGGAATTGAAAGGTCTTTATCATATGACTGCCGGGGGGCAGACCAGCTGGTTCGGCTTTGCTCAGAAGATTTTTGAGACAATTCCCGACACCGAAAGAAAGCTGAAACGTTTGATGCCGATTTCGACTGAGGAATATCCGGCTGCTGCGTTAAGACCAAAATATTCTGTCATGGACAATGGTAAACTTCAAAAGGTATTTGATATTTATACAGCTGCAGTGCCATGGTTTGAGTCTTTAAAATATATGCAGGTTTGACAGAAGCCAAAGGAAAGGCTGATTTTTTTGCCAAACGGAACTTCATATGAAAGCGGCGTCCTGCGACGGCTTCAGCTTACTGAACTGGAGATATTAAAAGAAGCGGTAAGGCTCTGTGAACAAAACAAATTGCAATATTTCCTTTATTGGGGTACTCTCTTGGGTGCGATCAGACATAAAGGCTTCATTCCATGGGACGATGATATAGATATAGCCATGCCGAGGAAGGATTATGAACAGTTTCTGGATTTATGCAAGGATCATTTGGATCCAAAGTATTATTTGCACTGCAATGATACCGATCCTTTATATTGGCTGCCCTTTGCCAAGATCAGAGAAATAAATACTGTTTTTGATGAGGAGATAACTGCTCGTTTAAATATACCCAGGGGTATTTTTATTGATATTTACCCATTGGATAATGCCAATCGGCAAGCAAGTCTGTTGCAAAAAGTACAGGCAAATGCGGTAAATCGCCTGGGAATCCTGATTCTTCTTCGCAGAGGCATATCATTAGAAGTGATCAGCAGCAAAATGAAACTGGTTTATTTTATCACCCGGATGTTCCCCCTCCATTTCCTGTCAAAGCTGCAGCAGGGAATAATGTCGTGGAATAAGAATGACGACGCCCCTTACTTCATTGTCTGGGATACCAAAACTGACTATATTAAACGAACGATGCTCAAGGATAAGTATTTGCCTGCAGTAAGAGCCGAATTCGAGGGGGAAATCTTCGATGCTCCGGGAGACTGGGATCATATATTGAGCAATTTGTATAACGATTATATGCAGCTTCCCCCGGAGGATGAACGGGTCGATCACAAACCTGTGAAAATCATTTTTGCTACGGAAGCAAAGGAGAGTATCTGAAAATACCGGTATTTATGGAATTGTGCCGGCAGTTTGCAGCGGTATAATTGCCCGTTTATTTCAGCCCAATATCTCTTGCAGGGCCGTAACCAGCCGCTGGTTTTCTTCCGGACGTTTTACAGCGACCCTGATGAACTGTCCCGTGAAGCCCTTTTTATCAGAAAGGTCCCTGATCAGGATATCGTAATCATTTAAGAGGATTTCGGCTGTTTCTTTTGCATTATGCACCCCGGTCAGCTCGCACAGCACAAAATTGGCCTGGGTCGGGACCACTCTCAGAGCCTTTATGCTGCCGAGTTTCTCAACATACTCTTTTCTGACTTTTTTAAACAGTTCCATTGCTTCTTTATATTCACCCTTATATTTTTCGAATATCTGCAGGAAAAATTCCGCCAGGGAGTTGATGTTCCAGATGGCAGCGTCTTTTTTAAGCAAGCTGATCATTTCTGTATTGCCCGCGGCCAGAACTCCCAGGCGCAGTCCGGGTACTCCGAATGATTTTGAGATGCTTCTGATTATTATCAGATTTTGATGGTCCCGCAGGATTTCCTCATCCAGCAGTGTAGGCGGTTCGTTGGTGCCGGCAAAATCCACGAAGGATTCGTCCACGATCAAAACGATGCCTTTTTCCTCCGCCCACCTGGCAAGGCGCAGGACCTCCTTTCTTTCAATATAATTTCCCGACGGGTTGTCGGGATTTATCAGCAGCAGGTTTGAGATCGGCCTGGCACTGAAATAATTTATTAAATCGCCGGCTGTGTACGAGTAATCCTGGTTGTCTGGATAAAAGGCCTCTATAGCGTCCGGTTTAAGTCTGGCGGGGTATTCCTCGAAGGTCGGCAGTATCAGGCCTGTTTTGCCGTTAAGTTCTGACAGCAGAGATTTTATAAGTTCGGCAGCACCGTTGCCGACGCACACATGATCGGTATGCAGGCCAAAGTACCTGGCGGCCAGCATACTGTTGACATCAATGCCGGATGGATAATCCGATATCAACCGGTCAAAATTGGCCCTGATCTCATCCCGCAGCTTGGCAGGCGGATAAAATGGATTTGCCAGATAACAGAAGTCTGACAGGCGGGGATATCTCCAATAACCGCCATATCTGTTCCGGAATTTTTCAAGTTTGTCTTCGGCCGATGCTGCAAATATTGATTCGGCAATGTCGAGATCCTGGATGTCGTCGATTTCATACCACGATTCATTCTCCAGGGCTAAGGCTTTGATTTCCGGTTTGTCTAAGAGCGTTATAACTTTCAACACCTGCTCATAGTATTCGCTGCTGCCAAGTGCCTTACAGTAAGCTTCCAAAAAGGGGACATAGTGAGTGGTCGAAAAAGACTGGCTGAATTTATAAATGTTTACAGTTTTATAGTAGTTTTCAATACCGGAAAAATCCAGGCTTTTCGTATCCGTAAAACTCCTGATGCTGCTGTGCTCATCCAGGGTGACAACAGTTCCGTTCATCCAGCTTTCATATTTCGCCACCAAAACCAGGCTTGGATAGGGATCATCGAGCAGCTTCTGCAAAACTGCATCTTCAAAAATCAGATCGGATTCAAGCAGCAGGGTGTCTTCCTGGAGCAGATAGTTCCTGGCCAGATAAAGGGAGTAGATATTGTTGGTCCGGTAATATATATTATTGCTTACATAAATAACAGGAGTATGTACCTTTAAGGCTGAAACAAAATCGATCAGTTTATCAGCTTTGTAACCTATAACTATCACAATTTGTGACAGATCAAGCCTGTCCAGCTGAATAAGCATTCTTTCGATCATTGTCACACCGTTTACCCTGACCATGCACTTGGTGCAGTCGTTGGTCAGTTCTTTAAGTCTTTTGCCCATACCGGCCGCTAATATAACAGCTTGCATATTTTTACTCCTTTGGCCGTTGCTTCGATATTGGATTAATTCTATATTTCGCCGGAATATCCTTTATACAGTGAGGGGTGAGGAGTGAGGGGTGAGGAGTGAGGGGTGAGGGGGATCGCCCCTGTATCAAACACCATCAAAAGCCGGTATGCCCGTGGATCAAACTACTCTTCAATTCGAATGGGAATGATTTTCGGCTCCTGGCTCATAAGTTCGGCTTCATTTTCCGAGAAAGTCAGTTCCCCTATGAGATTGTCGCTAGATATTTCTGCGTAATAATATTTGATCCCATCGTGGATATAATATTTCATTTCATAAAATGTTTTCCATTTGGCCGGCAGCTGCTGGTCGGTGAAGGCAATGCCGATGGCCATATGGTTTACTTTTTCAGAGCTGTACTGTAGAAAGGCAATATCATAACCCATTTTTTTGAGAATAGACGCATAAAGCACCGATAAGCAATCACAATCCCCATCATTAAAGAGTGTATATGCAGGCAATTGCAACTCTCTTACTTCAAAAGGGGTACTCTGGGCAAATTTGAGCACAAACTCAGCTGTATGGAAATAATCATATTGATCTTTTTCAGCCTGAACTGCCAAACGTTCAGCCAGTTTCCCAATATATTCATAGTTTAACGGATCGGCTACCCATGGGGTTATTTCGTAGTTTTCAGAGAATGCTGATGATAATAACTTTTTATTATTATCATCGGCTGAAGCAAGTATCGCCTGGCGGTCATTCTCGTTGCTGCTCCTGAATTCATCACATAATTTTATCATTTCACGGTCATACTCTATCAAAGTTTCTGGTATTTCTAATGTCCAGCGATAATAATTGCCATCATAATTCCAGCCAAATTCCTGGCTTATAGTTTTTTGGCCGTCAGAATAATTTAACGTGGGGATGTATGTATAGTCAAAATGAAATGCATTCCAAATAACAGTTGCGCACCACACCAGGCAAGACAACATGAATAAAATCATGCAGGCTCCCAGGAATTTAAGTACACGGGAAAAAAATTTCTTCATTATTAAATCACCCCCGTATTATTAGTTGTTATCTCGATAATAAATTAATTCTATATCTCGCCAAAATATCCTTTATATAGTGAGGAGTGAGGCTCCCTTCTTGTCACTATCTTTGAAATATCTTATCATAATAAGTAAGTGTGATATTATGTTGAAATGCTTGTTAATTCAGATCCCGGCATAAACCAGAGGAGAGAAGGGCAGGAGCATGAAAGAACTGATCGAATTGATTAAGACCGGTTCAGAGTTTTTAACCAAAAGAGTTGTAGAATATGCCAAACTGCACAATTACACCAAATACACTGCTACCCTGGAAGAAAACTGGCAAGCTTCAATAGACGGATTATCCAAAACTCTCCTGGATGCTCTTGAGGAACATGGAGCGATTCCTGAATTGAACGTGGATGAGGATTATTCCAATGATAAAATCGGATATTTCGGAGTAAAGGAGGCGCAGCTGCATCGCAGCCGGGGAGTGACTCTGACAATGTTTCTGGGATTAATGAAATACTATCGTCAATCCTATTTGGATCTGATCTGGGAAGCCAGCCTGGACAGGGAGACAGAATACAAATATGCAATTTTTATTTGCAAGTTCTTTGATCGGGTGGAAATAGCTTTCTGCACTGAATGGACCGGCTATACCAGAGAAGTGCTTATTAAGGAGTTACAGGACGCCAATCGGGTTATGACCAACGAAAAGAATAAGTATTTGACTATTTTTGAAAGCATCCCTACTCCGGTTATTATTCTGGACAGTGACAGTATAATTGACAATATGAACAAGGCAGCGATGGATTTCCTGAAGGAGATAGGTCAAACGGGGATTTCAGTAAATAGAAAGAATGAAAGCTTAACGGAACTTATTCCGTGGATTTCTGATGAATCCAGAGCTTTTGTTAAAGCCTTTATAGAAGGCGGCGATATGGAAGCGACAATTGAGAAGGATCTGGAACTGCCAGGAATAGAGCCCCGGCACCTGGTGGTCAGATTTCAACGTATGTTGGATTATAGCGATAAATTTAAGGGGATGGTAATAATATTTACTGATTTTACTGATAGAAAACAAATTGAGAACAGGTTAAGATTTATTAGTTATCATGATGAACTTACCGGATTATACAACCGGGCTTATTTTCAGGAGGAAATGTCCAGACTCGACTCGGGCCGGTACGATCCGGCGGCAATTATAGTATGCGATGTTGACGGGCTGAAAATGGTCAATGATACCCTGGGGCATCAGGCTGGCGACCGGCTGATCGTTATTACGGCGGCTATCCTGATGCAGTCTGTACGGGAAAACGATGTTGTGGCCCGGGTCGGCGGGGATGAATTTGCCATAGCTCTGCCGTCTGTTTCAACGGATGGTTTAGAGGGGATCTGTGAAAGGATAACCACAGCGGTTGCCAAACACAATCAGGAGAATCCACTGAGACCGATCAGCTTTTCCCTCGGGGCGGCATGGGGAAACACCCTCAATGGCAGCATAGATGAGATATACAGGAACGCCGACAATGAAATGTACCGCAATAAAGAAGCAGCCCGGGGAGAGTATAAATTACTGTTCGACTCTCGCTATGCTGAATATGGAGACAAGCTCTTCGGACAATAAGGAACAGTGAGGTGTGAGGTGTGAGGGGAACCTTGGCTCACGCGTTGTAGGGGAAGATAGTATCATCACGTTACTTGAGAACAGTTGGTCAGGCGATTACCGTGAGGGGTGAGGGATACGCAGGTCAGTATTATCGTTCCGGTCTATAATTCTGAGAAATACCTGAGACGATGTATGGATAGCATCATAAATCAGACCTATGAGAATTTTGAATTGATTCTGGTCGATGACGGCTCGACTGACGGCAGTGCTGCGATATGTGATGAATATGCGAAAAAAGATGCCCGCATCATCGTGCTGCATAAAAATAATGCCGGAGTATCCGAGGCCAGAAATGATGGAATCAGGTTAAGCCGGGGCAAGTACCTGAAGTTTGTTGACAGTGATGACTATCTGGAGCCAAATATGACCGAAGAATTGGTTGACGCAATAGAGAAATATGACAGTGATCTGGTTATCTGCGGTTTTAAATGGATCACGGATAAAACAGGAGAATGTGCATATCTTGGTTATGACCAGGTATTGAATCTGAATTATTATGATTTTTTGGATATATTTGTTGATTTGAATTCAGTACATTTAATAAATCCTCCCGGCAATAAGATGTATAAAGCAGAGATTATAAAGGGCAGTCAGATATTATTTGAGCCTGATGTGGATTATGGCGAAGATCTCCTGTTCAATCTTGAAGTATTTAAAAAATGTAATAGTCTGACGGTCATTCCGGCATTTTTATATAATTATTTTAAATATGATGACAATAATCATTTGTCTGATAAATACCGGGAGAACTTATATGAAATGCATGAAAATCTGCTGGAAAAAACAATCGCATTTTTTGAAGATAAAGAAAAATATGCAAGGCAGATTTCCCATCTGGAGAATATTGTTGTAAGTTTTGCGATATTTTTGGTGTCAGAATATGCAAAAAATTATAATTATATAAAATTCATATCAAGAGCTCGTGCGATAAGGAGCAGTGAGATCGTTGCGAGAAGAATCGACGATATCGAAATTGAATTATTAACATTAAGACTGGTGAGAATTTTATTCAAACATCGTTTATATACAGCGATTTTTTTATATGAACACTTGAAACAATTTATGAAAACAAGATCCCCGCGAATGTTCATCTTTATCAAAAAAAAGCTCGGTGCGTGAGGTGTGAGGAGTGCGGCGCGAGGCGCGAGGGGAACCTTGGCTCACGCGTTGCAGGGGAAGATAGTATCTTCCCGTTACCTAAAGAACAGTTGGTCAGGCGATAAACGTGAGGAGTGAGGCGTGAGGAGATGCAGGGGTACAGTTCTGTAGGGGCATAGTTCTGTAGGGGCGATCAATGATCGCCCGCTCATATTCGAAGCGCATACCCCTTTGGGCACATACTGCCTGCCTGTGCCCCGAAGGGGTATGCCATCTGCTTCCTTGACTAAGTAATTTATCAATAATATACTGTCTTTGTGTTTGATGACGCAGATTAAGTGATCGAATCAAAGAAAAATACGCAGGATTTATGGTGAAAAATGATTGAACAAAATATTACCCGCCTGGAATATCAGGACAAAGAGATCATTCTTATCGCGACGGCGCATGTATCAAAGGAAAGCGCGGAGCTTGTAAAACAGGTAATTTCCGCAGAGCGGCCGGACAGCGTCTGTATCGAGCTTGACGAGGACCGGTTCAAAAGCATGCAGAATCCGGACGCGTGGGAAAAAACCGATCTGGTCAAGATCATAAAAGCAAAGAAGGTTGGCTTTCTTATCGCTAACCTTGTTCTTGGTTCCTATCAGAAAAAGATCGCGAAGAAGTTGAATGTGATGGTTGGCGGGGAAATGAAACAGGGGATCGAGAGTGCCGCGGAAATCGGTGCCAACCTGGTTCTGGCTGATCGCAGCATTCAAACTACATTTCTGCGTATATGGCGTAAACTGAGCTTTTGGGAAAAGACGAAACTGTTCGGCGGTCTGCTTTTCTCGTTTGATGATGATACCGATATCTCAAATCAGGATCTGCAGGATATGTTACAGCAGGATATGCTGGAGTCGGTGATCGCCGACGTTCGCAAGCAACTTCCCCAGGTTGGGGATATTCTGATCGGGGAGCGGGATCAGTTCCTGGCGGCCAAAATTAAAAACGCCCCTGGGAAAAAGGTGGTTGCCGTTTTGGGAGGCGCCCATGTACCGGGAGTTAAGGAAGAGATATATAAAACGCAGGATATCGAAAGTATCTCGGCAGTTCCGCCCAAAAGCCGGATATCAAAGCTGGCGGGCTGGATCATTCCCGCCGCTGTTATGCTGCTTATTGCTTACGCTTTTCTTAATGATATGCAAACCGGTTTGCAGCAGCTGTCGGTATGGGTTTTATGGACCGGTATCCTGGCAGCAGTATTTACCGCATTATCACTGGGACACCCACTCAGCATACTGACATCTTTTATTGCGGCGCCGTTTACGACACTAAATCCGGTATTAGCCTGCGGATGGTTTACCGGTCTGGTCGAAGCTACAATAAAAAAGCCCACCGTTCAAGACCTGCAAAATGTCTCGCAAGATATATTCAGCATCAGGGGCTTTTACAAAAATCGCCTGCTTAGAACCTTGCTCGTAATTGTCATGGCCAACATTGGAGCCTCCATCGGAACCTTCGTTGCCGGGGCAGATATCATTAAACATTTAATGTGATTGGTGTGAGGTGTGAGGAGTGAGGAAGCACGGGGACTGTCCCATCTGCTTCCTGAAGGGAAGCCGGGGGACTGTCCCCTGTGCTTCCGTTGTGCCCCGAGGACTACTCATGCTTCCTGAAGCAAAAAGGAAGCAAAAAGAACGTCCCTGTGCTTCCACCCCTGCGCTTGTTTTAACCATCCCGGCTTATTAAGAGGCGTACTCCTCACCCCTCACGCCTCACTCCTCACGGTAATCTCCCCCTGCTTCCTCTGGTATTACCAATCGCAATAATATATAACATATAATTATTAGACAGATGAAATATACTAATTATATAATTGTTTATGATATCTGCAGAAAAAGGAACAAAGGGGGGAAAATTAAAGAAATTGAGCAGTTCCTGGAAACCAATTGCTGGTTATCCGGGAGCAAAAAATGAAATTAAGATAAGTGGGGAGGAAAAGGGGTTTGAGGAAACATATTTCATTGATTTTGATTCTTGTGCTGATGACCAGTTTATTTATTGGCTGCGGAAATAGTAAGCCGGCTTCCACTGAGAAAGAAGCAGATAAGACTGAAGCTTACAAAATTGGTATCGTGACTCCGACATTGTCGACCAGCGAGGATGAATTCAGGGCTGCCGCGAAGATGGCCGAGAAGTACCCTGACATTGTTAAACATATTACCCTGCCGGAAAATTTTGATACCGAAATCGAAACCGGACTGAGTCAGATCACTTCTCTGGCCGATGATCCGGAAATGAAAGCCATCATCGTAGTATCCGGCCAGGCAGGTTTGTTGCCGGCCCTGCAAAAAATTGAGGAAACCAGGCCGGAGATCATTACCATGACAGCTCCTATCTGGGACGATCCGGCTCTGATGTCACAGTACGTTGACGTCAACCTGGATACTGACTGGGTGAGAAGAGGTAAGGCTATCGCCACAAAAGCACACGAACAGGGTGCTAAAACGATCATTCATTATTCTTTCCCCACGCATTTGGCCAAAGAAGTAATTTCCCAGCGGAAGGATGCGATGCAGAAAACCGCTGAAGAACTGGGCATGCAGTGGGTCGAAGTGGTTACTCCTGATCCTCAGACCGGCAACGGCACCGGCCCGATGCTTCAGTTTTTAAGAGAGGATATTCCCCGGCAGATCGCGAAATATGGAACCGATACAAATATATTCGGCACCAATTGTCCAATGTACGATGTGATCATCGACGAAGCTTTTAAAGAAAAATTTATGGTAATGGAACAATGCTGCCCGACTCCTCTGCAGGCCTATCCTACCGTTTTAGGGCTGGAGATTTCCGAAGAGGATGCCTGGGATTTTGATAAAGTAAATGGAATGATTTCGGAAAAGGCAGCCGCAGCCGGGATGAGCGGCAGACTGGGCGGATGGCCAATGCCGGCCACAGTATTTATGCCTCAATATGCAGTTGAACTGGCCAAGAAAATGATTGAGGATCCCAGCTTTGATTATAAGAATGTTGACAACCTGAATCAGTTTGCCAAGGACACTTTCGGAACTGATGTGAGCTTTACCAAATTTAAAGCCAAAGCTGACGGGCCCGAGTTTGACAATTATTTTGTAATGATCATGGATACGATCCTGTACTAAACAGACACAGAGCTGACATTCAGGCTGTCTGTATACCGGACAGCCTGAATTCTTTTGGTTACATTTATCTGCGTCACTGGAGAAATCAATGGAAAATCTTTTGCAGATCACCAATCTGAATAAAAGCTATAACGGGATTCCCGCTTTAAGAAATATCAATTTGTCTGTTAAAGCCGGGGAAATACACGGTATTGTCGGGGCTAACGGGTCCGGCAAGACCACCCTGATGAATATTTTGTTCGGCAGCCCGATAATAAGTGAAACCGGCGGATATGAAGGCGAAATATATTTTGCCGGCCAAAGGATCAGCCTCAGAAATTGTACCGAGGCGATCACCTGCGGGATTGGCATGGTCCATCAGGAATTTGCCCTGATCCCTGACATGACGGTGAGAGAAAATATCAAGCTGGGCCGGGAAAAAACCATGACGGTAACGGATTGGTTGTTTGGCCGGCAATTTTCATTTATTGACACCAAACATGACAACGAAAGTTCAATGCAGACATTAAGAAAACTGGGTATTGATCTGAATGCGGATATAAGGATCATAGATCTTTCTATAAATTTGAAACAATTTGTGGAGATAGCACGGGAAATAGACCGGACTGATTTGAAACTGTTGATTTTAGACGAACCGACCGCAGTGCTGAACCAGGACGATGGGCTGAAGCTGCTGGAAATATTGCGGAAAATGTCTGAACGGGGGATCGGGATATTGTTTATCTCGCATCGGCTGGAGGAGGTCCAGGCGCTCTGTGACCGGGTCAGTGTTTTCCGGGACGGGGAACTGGTCTCCCGGTATGAAAAAGGCTGCATATCCATAAATGATTTGGCCCGGGATATGATCGGGCATATTGTTAATAAAGCAGTGGCCGAAAAAAGAACCATCGAAAGTAAGCCTATCATTACCTTTAAGCAATTCTCGGTAGCCATGCCGGGCGAAGAAGTCAAAGCTCTTGACTTAAGTGTTTACCGGGGCGAAATAATAGGCCTGACCAGTCTGTCCGGACACGGGAAACTGGCTCTGGGCTATGGAATGATGGGCATGTATCCGGTAAATGGCGAGGTATATTTTGATAATAAAAGAATAGCCGTGATGGATGCCAAAGCCAATATCGTCAAAGGGATGTATGTACTGCCTGACGACCGGCAGGGCCTGGGCATCCTGGCCGATCAGTCGGTGGAGAATAATATCATATTTACGGGCAACCAGATCAAAAACATGTTCAGCCGGAAAGCGGTGTTTTCTTATCTGGGTTTGATCGATCACCGGAAGACTTCCGACTACGTAAATAAGATTATTAAGGATTTTGATATAAAATGTACTTCCATTAAGCAAAAGGTAAAGGAATTAAGCGGCGGAAACCAGCAGAAAGTCTGTATTGCCAGAGCCCTGACCGTCGAACCCCGGCTGTTGTTCGTGGCTGAGCCGACCAGGGGCGTTGACATATCGGCCAAGGAAAAGATCCTTAATATGCTGCTCGAGATAAATCGCACCAATAATACCACTATCGTGATCGCTTCCAGTGAACTGGATGAATTAAAAAGGGTGTGTGACCGGATCGCAGTGATGGTGCAGGGAAAAGTCTTTAAAATACTGTCCCCGGATTCATCCGAGGTCGATTTTGGCCTGGCCTTATCAGGAGAAGAAGGGGTGGATCATGCGCAATTATAGATTAAAACCGCCGCAGATCATCATCTCGGTTTTTTTGCTGGTCCTGATCGCGGTAGCTTATTTACTGCAAATGAATATGGCGGGTTTATTCAATGAATCTTTGGTAAAGCTTGTCATGAACGGCGTACTGGTGCTTTCCCTGATCCCCATGCTCAACGCGGGCGCGGGACTGAATTTTGGCCTGCCGGTCGGGATCATCGGCGGTTTGCTGGGCATGTGCCTGGCCGTGAATTTCAGGATGACCGGATTTTATGGATTTTTCATGGCGCTGCTTTTCAGTCTGGTGATTTGCTTAACTTTGGGCTGGATCTACGGTCTGATTTTAAACCGGGTCAAAGGCCGGGAAGAAATCGCCGGTACCTTTATCGGCTTTTCCTTTATCCCTTTAATGAACTATTTCTGGACCCTGGCTCCCTTTACCAACCGGGAAATGCTTTATCCCATCGGAGGCCAGGGGTTAAGACCTAAAATCAGCCTGGGCAACTATTTCAATCATATCCTGGATAATTTCTGTCTGATCAGGCTGGGCGATATTGAAATCCCGCTCGGGCTGATCGCCTTCTTTGCACTGATATGTCTGTTTCTTTTCTGGTATTTCAAGACCAGAATCGGCCGCGCCATCATTGCGGTGGGCGAAAACGAAGCCTTTTCAAAACTGTCCGGGATCAATATAGCTGAAACACGGCTTACTGCTGTCATTATTTCTACGATCATTGCCGGTTTCGGTATTTGCATATATGCCCAGAGTTACGGTTTTATCCAGCTTTACGACGAGCCCTTGTCCATGGCTTTCCCCGCGATTTCAGCTATACTTATCGGCGGCAGCACCGGCAAAAGAACTTTTGTCTTTGAGGCTGTATTAGGGACATATCTGCTGCAGTCCATATACCTTCTGACGGTGCCGGTGGCCAATGAAATATTGATTCCTGAACTGACCGAGATTTTACGGACCTTCATTACTTACGGCATTATTCTGTATGCTTTGCTGGTAAGGGAAAAACGGAGGAACAACCGATGAAAATAAAAGCGCAGGCCAGCCGTTATTTTAACCGGGAGTATATCGTTCCTGCCGTATTTCTGATACTTTCATTTTTTGCCTGGCAATTTTCCGGACTTTCCGGCAGTTTTGTCCTGAATCAGGTAATCACCAGGTTTATAAGAGACGGGCTGCTGGTACTGTCCCTGATCATCCCAGTAGTAGCTGGTATGGGGCTGAATTTTGCCATAACGGTAGGTGCCATGGCGGTCCAGACAGCATTGTTGATAATGATCGGTTACAACATCGAAGGTATTCCGGGGATCTTGCTTACCATCGTGATCGGGGTGTTTTTATCGGCCATACTGGGATATATGATAGGCCGGATATTAAACCGGGTCAAAGGGAAAGAGATGATCACTACGATCATTATTGGTTTCTTCGTCAACAGCATATATCAGCTCATATTTCTGGTGGGTTTTGGTACAGTCATTCCGGTTGCCAATAAAGCAATAATCCTTACCCGGGGTATAGGAGTGAGAAATACCGTTGATTTAGGTATGTACCGCAATACCATTGAAAAGTTCTGGATGTTTCAAATCGGAGAGATACAAATACCTTTATTCATGATACTGATAGTGCTTTTATTTGCCGGGATCATTTACTATATTCTGCATACCCGGTTTGGCCAGCAGGTCAAAGCGGTGGGTTCGGCTGCTGAGACCAGCGCGGTTCTCGGCATTAATACAGATATGGTCAGGATCAAGGTCATGATCCTGTCTACCGTTTTAGCCGCCCTGGGTCAATTGATATACCTGCAGAATATCGGAATGTTTGATGTCTATACCGCCCATTTGAGTACTGACATCATTTCCTGCGCGGCTTTGCTGGCCGGCGGAGCAAGTATTAAAAGCGCTAAAATAAGGCATGCGCTTTTAGGGGTATTTTTATTCCATACCCTGTTTATCGTTTCACCCCAGGCAGGACAGAATCTGTTTAACAACGCCGCTTTGGGTGAATATTTCCGGAGTTTTATAGCTTATGGAACCATTGCTTTTGCTTTGGTCATAAATATCAGAAATGAAAACAAAAAATAACGAAACATGGGGAGTTGGGGAATAGTTGAAGCTTGATGGCGACTATATGGATAAAGTTGAACAGGAACTGTTCGAGCTTACGATGACCAGGATAGCGCAGGGGGACAAAGTAGTTGGTGTATACTGTGCATTTACTCCCAAAGAATTGATCGTGGCTGCCGGCGGCATTCCGGTTGCCCTGTGTGCTTCGTCCAATGATATAATACCGGTTGCAGAAACGCGTCTGCCCAGTAACTTCTGCCCGCTGGTAAAATCCAGTTATGGATTGGCTTTGTCGGATACCTGTCCTTACTTTCACTTTTCGAATTTGCTGATAGCTGATTCCACCTGTGAAGGCAAACGAAAAATGTATGAAATATTAAGCGAAATCAAACCGGTGCATCTGCTGGGACTGCCGCAAAAGGCAGACACAGAACCGGCCTTTCGGCAATGGCTGCATGAACTTTACCGGCTGCGGGCTTTATTGGAGCAGGAACTGGGCAATAAAGTCACCGAGGATAGCCTGCGGGCGGCGATCAAACAGTATAATCAGGTGCGGCGGCAAATCATCGAAATCTTTTCCTTAAACAAAGGAGATATTCCCATGCTGACCGGCTGCGAAGCCAGTATTGCAGTAGATACTATCGGATTTGAGGCTGATCTGCCGGGTTATGTAGAGAGAATGAAACAGGTGGTGTCTTTTGCCAGAGACCGGGGCGGCATTGCGCCTCGTCCCCGCATCCTTTTGACCGGCTGCCCGACCACCTGCAAAAAGGTTCTGGAAGTTATTGAGGAATCGGCAGTGGTGGTAGCCATGGAGAATTGCGGCGGTTATAAAACACTGAATATGGTGGATGAAGACGGAGACCCCATGGAGGCCCTGGCCAGGGCTTCTTTGAAAATTGCCTGTCCCTGCATGTCCCCGAACCGCAGGCGCTTTGAACTGCTGGCTGAACTTATCCGGGAATATAAGATAGACGGGGTAATAGATCTTACCTGGCATGCATGTCATCTTTTTAATATCGAGTCCTATTCTCTGGGTAAATATATCAAAAATGAACTGGGCGTACCTTTCCTGCAGATCGAGACGGATTATTCCGAATCCGACAGAAATTGGCTCAGGTTAAGAGTGGAAGCTTTTGTGGAAACCTTTTAAGGAAGCAGGGGGACGTTCTTTTTGCTTCCTTAAAAGGTTCAGGAAGCACAGGGGACAGACCCCCAGCTTCCCTTCGGGAAGCAGCTGGGTCAGTCCCCGTGCTTCCTTCAGGCAGATTTCCCCCGGCTTCCCTTCGGGAAGCAGCTGGGTTACCCCTTCGGGGCATAGGCAATGTTGCGCCCCTACTGTAGGGGCGATCAGCGATCGCCCGCCGCCTCACGCCTCACACCTCACTGTTAATCCCCTCACTCCTCACGGTAATCTCCCTCTGCTTCATTAAAACCTACTTGCACTTTTGGCAATAACCGTAAATTTCCAGCTTGTGACCAGTGATATCAAAACCGGTTTTCTCCTGCAATAAATCACAATAATCATCAAGCGGGCAATCATCCAACCAGAACATCTGCTTGCAGTTCATACAAATAATGTGATGCCCGTGTTCTTTCCGATTTAATTCGAAAAAGGTTTTGCTTTCGCCGTTCAGGTTGGTTTTAATAACTAAATCGCGGGATACCATGGTTTCAACAATTCGGTATACAGTGGAGATATTTATAGATATATCTTTTTGCTTTAATTCCAAAAATATTTGGTCTACGGTAAGGGGCTGCTCCGTTTGGGCTAAAATATCCAGTATCAGATTCCGGCGTTTGGTGTTTTTCAATCCATTGCTATGCAGTAAACCCTTGTAAGTATCATATTCCTGCAAATGGCTCATCTCCTTTCCTTTATCTGCAGTGACCCGGAGCAGCTGATTTATACTGTCAAGCTGTTGCGGAGAGCCAGAGTAATAAAAAAGAATATTGCTGCCACCAGCACAATGGTTGCGCCAGTGGCGGTGTTCCAATAATATGATAGCAAAAGTCCGATGATACCCGAGGCAACAGCTGTAAAAACAGATATAAGATGGTATTGGCGTACGTTTTGGCTTATATTACGAGAGGCTGCCGCAGGTAATACCAATAAAGAATTAATAATCAAAAGTCCCACCCATTGGATGGTAATAGTAACTATAACTGCAATTAAGGCTGCAAATATGATTTCCACCCATAAAGTATGGATGCCTCTGCTGGCAGCCAGAGATTGATTTATACTTACGAGAAGAACCTTGTTAAAAGTTATCATCCATAGTAATACAACCCCTATAAACACCCAGAATAACATGACTATTTCCTGGGGCGTGATGCTGAGCAAATCACCTATAAGATAGGATGAATAACGATTGAAGCTGCCGCCGTATGATAATAGAACCAGCCCCACTGCTACGGCGGTTGACGAAAAAACGCCAATAATAGTATCCGTGGATGATCTGCTCTTGTTTTTTATTATAGTTATAATGACCGCAAAAAAAATCGAAAATGCAGTTGCTGCCCCAATTGGCCGCATAAGTCCCAGCAGTGATCCTATGGCTATACCCGTAAAGGCGCCGTGTCCCAGCGCGTCGGAGAAAAAGGCCATGCGGTTGTTTACCACCATGGTGCCCAGAATTCCAAACAATGGGGTGACCAGCAGTACCGCCAGAAGCGCATTTTTCATGAACATGTGCGACATCCATTGCCAGGGAAGCAGAAAATCAGCGGCAGTGTACCACAATTCCAGCATTACATGTCACCTCGCTGTTCTTCTGCGGGAAGCTTGATTTCTATTCCCGATTTATACCAGGACATACCGAAGATTTGAGCTGTTCTTCTGTCATTAAACACTTCCCGGGCTGAACCGCTGCAAATCACGGTTCCGTTCATAAGCACCACCCGATCCGCATAACGAGCTACCAGATCAAGGTCGTGGGAAACCAGGATTATGGAGAGATCATAATTTCTTCTGAGTTCAGAAACAGTATCATAAAACAGTTCCAGTCCGTTGTGATCAATACCTGCCACCGGTTCATCCAGAAGCAGCAGATCCGGAATAGGATCAAGGGCCAGGGCCAACAACACCCGCTGCAGTTCGCCACCCGACAAAGCACCCAATCTGCGGTCAATCAGATGTTCGGCCTTAACCCGTGTCAGGTTGGCAATTACCTGCTGGCGGATTTTGCCGGGCTTTAACAACCAGACGGGAAGATTGGTTCGTGATGCCATAAATACATCAAATACACTGGTAGGGCTGCCCAGGTCAAAATCAAGGTGCTGCGGAACATAGCCGATAATGGGATTTCCGCTGCGGACCCCCTTGGCATCGGTGTATTTTAGTTCCCCGCTGTGCTTAACCTCACCCAGTATAGCTCTTAAAAGAGTGGTTTTCCCGGCTCCGTTGGGACCTATTATGGCGGTGAGCTCACCGCAATGAATATGCACAGTTACATTTTCCAAAATTTTGGTTTTGCCTATACTTACCGCGAAGTTCTCGATCTTGGTGCAGCATAAGCCGCTGCAGGTATCACCTGCTTTACAATTATGTCTGAAATCGTTTATCATTTTAATGCCTTTCCCAGTGTTGTAAGATTTTGTTCCATAATTTTTATATAGGAATCAAGGGCGGAATCTCCTGAAACCGCGGGATCCAAAGTATAAACCCGGGCGCCGGTTTCGCGGGCAATAGTTTCAGCGGCCTTGGCCGGGTACTGTGGTTCCGCAAACAGAGCCTTGATTTGTGAAGCTTTTACTATTTCAATAGTTTGTTCCAATTCCCTGGGAGATGGTTCGGTACCCGGTTCTCTTTCTATTACGGCGGCAATATTGAGATTAAACTCCTGTGCAAAATAGGGAAATGACTCATGGAAGGTGATAATATTCCTGTTTTTTACTCCATCAAGGCTCTGATGCATTTTAGTTCTCAAGGTTTCGAGCTTATTAATATATTCTTCAGCATTGCTTTTATATTGGGTGGCATGAGCACTATCAATGGAACTAAGCTGCTCTGCTATATTCCTGACCTGAGCAATATTATCAGTAATACTGACCCAGACATGAGGGTTTTCCTCGCCATTGTCGTCCTTTATCAGTTCAATACCCTGACTGGCTTCAACAATTTTCAGATTCGGCTGCTGATTCATGGCCTTATCAAGGAAGGCTTCCATGCCTGCCCCGTTTACCACGAAGACATCAGCTTTTTCTATAGCCTCCAGGTCTTCCGGAGTAAGCTGATAATCGTGCAGACAGCCGGTCTGAGGTTTGGTCATATTAATTACCTCCACATCAGGAATGTCATGAGTCACATTGATGGTGGATATATATATAGGATAGAACGAGGTAAGCACGGTGAGCTTTTCATTGCTGGTTTGGCTGGTTGAGGCCTGTTCACTGGTGTTGTCAGGTTGTCCGCATCCACTTATAATCATAACACCTATCATCAAAACGAATAACAATCTGGCTGGTTTAGAAAACATTTAATACTCCTCCTGAGTTTATAAATAGTAATGATTCGCATTTGCTTTTATATTATATTCCTTTTTATGGTTTATGTACAGCTGGGGAGATAAAATTAGATTGATTTCCTGACCCGGTGTTCTTTAATAGTGACAGTGGGCGCGTCTGCTGCTGCTTTGCTCCAGGTTTTGCAGCCTGGGTCTTTTTGTTGTTATACAGAGATCCTCGCAATGGATATTAAAATTATTTATACATAAAGAAGGATAATGAGGTATTATAGAGAATATATGGTAATACTGGTAAAAGCGTTTCCACAGTAATAGTATCGTTCTTAATATTTCGCTGATTAAACTGCCGGGGGGGCAGTTTTATTTTATGTTATATACGGGTATTACATTAGTTTTTAGCAGCTGATGTGAACAGTGACGGGAAAATCAACTCCGGTGATGCGACACTTATACTGAGATATTGTGACAGACTTATCAGCACCTTGGGGTGACACTTGGGGACGGCCGCCCAATCCGGCTGTTTTGACCGGGAAAGTGAATCCAACTTATAAATTGCCAAACCCGCATGGTATATATTTGCCATGCGGGTTTTATACCTGTTTGAAATAAAAACAATTAAATCCGCGTATTTTAATCGCCCCTACAACAGGCGCTTGCCTTTATTGTAATAGTCCTGCATTATTGACTCCGGAACCATACTCCCGCCGGTAGCCCATACCAGATGGGTTGAATTGGGCATTAAATGTGCGATACCTTCATTCTGTATATATTGATTTCCTTCAGCAGAATTAAAAATATTTACCGGCCCGATCATCCCCGCTGCTGCACTGGGCTCCAAATATATGTTTTCTGAATCAGCCAGTTGGGCAAGCAGCGAAAAGAGCCGCTGGTCAGAAATTGAATAAACACCGCTGATAAATGGTTTTATAATTCCGGCAGCTAATTTGGAAGCCCTGCCGACCGCAAGTCCATCCGCAGCAGTTATATTATCAATGCCAAAATCCTGAACAGAAATCTGGTCATAACAGCCGGTAGCCAACCCGAGCATCATGCAGCAGGAATGGGTAGGTTCGGCCAGGAAACAGTGGGAGTTGTCTTTAAATAATAGTTTAATGCCAAAAGAAATTCCGCCGGGCCCGCCGCCGACTCCGCAAGGCAGGTAAATGAACAAAGGATGTTTATCATCAACAAGGATGCCGATTTGATCGAGCTGGTTCTTAAGACGGAGGGCTGCCACTGCATAACCCAGGAATAATGTTCTCGAATTTTCATCATCGATAAAGTAACAATTGGGATCATTAAGGGCTTGTTTTCTTCCTTCCTGTACCGCTCTGGTGTAATCCTGATCGTACTCCCAAACTTGGACGCCTATCTTTCGCAGCAGGTCTTTTTTCCATTTAAGCGCATCGGCCGACATATGTACTGTAACCTTAAAACCCAGCTTGGCTCCCATAATACCGATCGATAAACCGAGATTGCCGGTAGAACCTACTGCAATAGAATATGAGGAAAAAACCCGGCGAAATTCTTCAGAGGCAAAGATACTATAGTCATCATCAGGAGCCAGGATCCTTTCATAAAGCGCAATATCTTCAGCATGTTTTAAAACTTCATAAATTCCGCCGCGGGCTTTTACCGAGCCTGAGACCGGAAGATGACTGTCACATTTCAAAAACATTCTGCCGGTAATATTGCAGCCATAATTTTGGTTAAGTAAGTTTTGCATATTTGGTATTTCTTTAATTGGCGATTCTATCAGCCCATTATTTTCTCTGGTTTCGGGAAAGGCTGCCTCAATGTACGGGGCAAATCTTTGTAAACGCTCCGATGCGTCAATAACATCTTCTATTGTCATGGAACTTTGGGCAATAGCTTCAGCCGCAGGTATTTTATCCGGATTCAGCCAAAAAACTTCATCCAAGCTAATCATTTTTTTAATGACAGGATATTCAATGATCCATTGTTCCAAGGTTTTTCCCAGTATCATAAATACCTCCGCGGGCAGCAATTATTTGATCGCATTTAATTGCCTGCGAATCTGACTTTCTCCCCGTCGTCTATTCTGCGCAGTTGGCCGTCGCTGGCCAGAAATTCCAAATATCCTAAAGTCTCACCCAACAGCAGGCGGTGATGATGGACATAGTCGGTCGCTGCATAAAGCTGAGGGTATAGATCCCCGGCGGTTATTGGCTCCCTGACTGCTCTTAAAACCTTTTCCAATCTTCGCAAATGTTTTTCCCGCAGCGACAGCAGGAGTTCTGGTAAGTTCTGAAAGCACGGGCCGTGGCCTGGATAGACTTTCGATACTTCCAGGCTCTCCAGTTGATCCATGGAATTGAAGAGTGAGCCCAGAGGGTTGTTAAGATGGGTATTGGGCCAATCGGTGAAGTGCAGATAGGCTGCTTCCGACAACATGTCCGCACAGAACAAACGCCCGCTGCGTTGATCAAAAAGCATTACCTGCCCGTCGGCATGACCGGGTAGGAGAGAAACCTGGAATTTATCCGCACCCAACTCGATTTCAGCACCTTCATCCAGCGGAAATATTTCATAAGGTTTCTTAAATAACGGTGTGACCTGGTCTTGCCAATCGATAATCAGCTGCTCCAGAATATCCGCCGGAAACCCATGCCGGTTGGCTTCAGGCTCAATGGCCCGCCGATAAACTGCCGGGAAATCCTCTTCGATAAAAATAAATTCCTGGGCGCGCATTATCTCCTTACGAGGTATGAATACCGGCGCATCACATACTTTTTGCAGCCAGCGGGCCGCTCCAAGATGATCGGGATGACAGTGAGTAATATAGATTTGATCGATCTGCTTAAAAGATATTCCGACTTCTTTGACCGCCATCTCCCAGACATCCCGGGTAGGCGGCAGGTCTATACCTACATCTATAACCGTCCAGCCGCGGTTCGATTCAATAAGGAATACATTGTTCTCAGCCAGCGGATACGGGATAGACTGGCGAATAATGAAGTAGCCGTCTTCCTGACGAAGTATGCCTTTATAAAAAAGCTCACCCTTCATTTTTAGCAATTCACCCCAATCATATTGATTCATCTTTCCAATTCTCTACAAATTTTCTATTTCCTCTATCCCGGGGGCGCTTTATTGGACAAACAAAGGCGAAATATACTAACCTATGGCACCATAATTTTTGCTATAACAAAGATTTTAGGGCACAGACAGAGGTTGACGATACCCAGTCCCGTGTCACTTGAGGGGTGAAGCGTGAGGAGTGAGGCGATTAACCGTTAGGTGTGAGGAGTGAGGTGTGAGGAGAGAGGAGAACCTTGGCTCACGCGTTGTAGGAGAAGATAGCATCTTCCCGTTACCTGAGAACAGTTGATCAGGAGCTTATTTTGACAATACAGCTTAAACCAAACAAGAGAACTGTCACCTTATTGGCTGCGGTTCGTAAGCAAATCCCCATTTATCCCATTTTAAATATACGGTATCCCGGGGGCCGAATTTATTTTTCCGGGCCGTTAAATAGTTTTGACCGTCCTGAGGGTCGGTGATGATTTGCAGGTCACATAAAGGCTCGCTTATAGCCGACGAGCACCAGACCTGTTTGAGGTGATCTTCTATCAGAGAATATACAAACAGATGATTGCTTAAAGCTGTATCTTCCCCTTCGGCCCAGACTGGTTTCGATGGTCCATAACTTCCATGTTTCCATAAAAGCAGGACCAACTCCTGGCAGCCGTCATTGGTGACGTCTCCGATCAATATTTGGCCGATCTGCCAGTCCTTTGGGGACTGCCAGATCGTTTCGCTGCCTTCCTGTACTGTGACTTGCTGCCGGTAAAGAGAGTAGTTTTCATCGATCCCATTATTATTTAAGTCGGCCTGCCATGCCTGGCTTTCCTCGTTTTCATATCCGCAGGCAATGGCAGCCAGCAATACTGCCGTGATGATGATCAGGATCAGCGGCCTGTAACTCCAAATCTTATTCATTTTCCCACGGCATTTTGATTTGAACTTCTCCTGATCCGGTATAGGCTTTAGTCCAGTCTGGCGCCGCCGGTATTTTATCCGTCATAAGCAGCTCTTGCCATTTTTCATCGGTCAGGCGCTCAGTAGTTTTTCCGGTAAATTCATAATAGGAGTAAACTCCGCCGCGGGCTATCCTCAGGGTACCGTCAACCGGTACTATGGCATAGATCTGGTTGATATAACCGGTGCCCTCCTGCAGTACAAAACCGGAAGGATCAGTAGCAACATCGGTTACCAAAGCGGCGGGATTATTATATGCCTGGGATGGACTCACCACGCCATTATCCCGCAAAGCTTCCAGCCAGAAATGCTCCAACTGCACTCCGTAGGAGCGGATCAATTCGAATTCCTCATCGGTTAAAAGAATTCCCTGCAGTTCCTTTTCGGAAATGGTCTTTAAACCAAGTGCCAGTTCTTCAAGCTTCTGGAGATTATCTATATCTTGTGAACTGATCAGCTCTCTTGTTTCCAAACCTTCCCGGGTCATGGCGGTCAGTGCTGCCAGGCGGGCATAGACATAGGGATTGGGCTCGACATAGCCGCGATCATCGATTTCTTCATCGCCGCCTCCCCCGGCTTCAGCAATCACCTGCTTGGCATAGAGAATGGTGTCATGTTTTAATTCGGTCCAACTGGCCAGAAAAGTATTCAGCTCTTTTTTCTGCCAGGCTTGATTCAGCATAAAAGTCGGATAGCCCTGGGGCTTTTCCTGGGTCAAGGGCTTTAAAGTATACAGCCAGTTCCAATACAGATTCTGCGTCCAGGAGGACAGAGCCAGACCGGCAGTAAAATTCTGCATCTTTAACATGTTTTCCGGGTAGTTTTCATAATCATATTCACCCAGGTCCTTTAATATTTCACTGGCGGCAGTTGAGCCAAATGCGGCGGGGATATCCAGCCCCTTGGGCAGAAGGCGCCGCTGACCCTGGGAATTTTCCTCCACCTCCCGGTAAATCAAGCGCTGGAAGATATCTGCGTCCAGGGTATATCTCTGGCCCATAAACCTGTAACCCATGATCTCAGCATTACGGTCGGGCTGGATTTCAGCATCAAATATAGGAATGGAATTGATTTCAGGGGCTTTAAGCTTACTCAGTTTATCCGTAAAAGTATTCCAGCGTTCCTCATCTTTGGTCAGCAGATCATAAGAAAATTTTTCTCCGTATATGTCCTGGAGTAAAGCGATATAATCCCTATAACCTAAATCATCGCTTTTACCTACCATAAATTCGGAAACTGCGTATATGTTATTCCAGGGCTGCAGGTTTTTTTCATTACTTAAGGCCAGGGTCATGAGTACTGCCGAACGGGTTTCATCGGCGTTTTTGACCCGGAAGGTCAGGCGGCCATACCACATCATACTCTGAAAATAGCGGGTCAATTCTTCGGTCTGGGTATAATATCCCCGGGGGATATACTGGGTGTAGTCTTCTTTCAAAGATTCTAAAATATCCTTAGGCTGACCCATGCCCATTACCGGCGATATTTCAATTCCGGCCTGACCTTTGATCAGCGCTAATTCCTGCGCAACTTCGCTTTGTACTGCTTCATCAGGCTTTATACTGTCATCCAGTAAAATGCTTCCCACCGTAAAAAACGCCAGATTACGCCGGGCAGCATTTTCCCATTCGGTGCCCTGCAATGCTTCATATTGCTCAAGGCTGTCTGACAGCATACCCTGGTTCAATTTTTTAAGTTCCGGAATCAGTTTAGTGCTTTCAATCGATTTTAACAGGTGACTGAAATAAAGATGGTAATTGTGCAGCATAGAATCAGTCGTAACAAAACTGGGGATGAAGTCATAGCGATTGTTTTCATAAACGGCGAAGAACTCAGCATTTTGCGCAGGCAGTACCGCAAAGCCGTTTTTGACCAACAAATCCTGAGAGGCGGAAGAAAATTCAAATCGATCCGCGTTGCTCACATTGCTGAGATCAGAAGCAACAGTATAAGGTTCTACCTGCGGGTTTTCCTCCACGGGGACTTCCTTGTAATTGGCAAAAACAGCAGCCTGGGCGTTTTTTGTCCCCAGGCCGGTATTATCAGCAGCAGGTTTATTACAACCGCAAAGTGATGCCATCATCACTAAAATCAATAATCCGCCCAGAAATCGATTATGTATTTTCCGCATGGTTCATCCTCCCAAAATACTAATACTAATATTAATATGATATACGCTGCAATTCTGGAATTTCTTTCTTGAATTTTGATCCGGTTACATTCAGTGGTGCGTGAGGAGTGAGAGGTGAGGACGCCGTGATGATTAAAATCGCTTGTGTGTAACGGGGACGATCCTTTTTACACATTTTTTAAGCCGGTATGATTAAAACCGGTTGAGTCGGTCTTAAATTTACCGGCTTTGATGTCTCCCTGCTGCCCTTTCGCCTCACCCTTCACCCCTCACTCCTCACTAAGAAGGACCTTCCCCGTTACACGCCGGTTGGATTGTGTGGTTACAGCTTATATTCCATAAACTCGTATTGGCAGGGATTGCCCCAGGCAATAAACATTTTACGATCGGCCGGGATCATAATATAAGCCCCTAATGTCTCGGAAGCAAATTCCGGAGCTTTGGTTTCATCAACATGCCGGCAGATCGAGCACGGGAACTTATCATGATCGGCCAGGATTTCCATCATCGTTGCCAAAGTTATTTTCCCATAATGTTCATTAATTAATTGGCTGATCCGGGCAATACGATCAGGACTGTCCGGGGTAAGGACATCGACCATGTCATTTTTTTTGAACCTGTCAGTAAGATAGTGATTGGAATGAGTTAAGATATCGTTTTGAGGCATAATTATTTGGAAATCATCCTGAATGCTTTCGATACCAACCATTTCCTGTTCTGCGGAAGCCAGGTGGTAATACCCAAGACCCCGGGCATTCGTTCGCAGTACTTCGAAAGCGCCCTGCAAAGTCTTTTGCCGCATGGCCTTCGGCAAGTAACATCCTACAGGTATGTTAAGCATAAAGTTTTCTGCCGCCGCCCAGGTGCCGTTTGCACATATTCCAAAGCCGGCTGAATTAAGGGTATACTCCACAACTCCCCACAAGATGAGGGAAAGTTGTTGAAAGCCATCTGCATGAACGATTTTCACCAGGTCCATAGGGCATCCGGGAAACCAATCTATGTTCTGGCCAAGCAGTGTTTTACCATTTTTGGCGGCTTGGCCGGTTACAGCGAAGGAGGTGCATAAACCGGAAAGATTATTGCAGTATGCTCCCAGGTCAAACCCGCATTTAAGGGCAAATGCTTCTTCAAAACTGATTCCGGCACCATCTGCCTGCCCCTGCAGCATGGCGATAAGGTCAGGATCGAAGCTTTTTACCCTGGGAAAATACTTCATGGCATTGGCAAGAATATTTTCTCGGCTGATACTACTTACGTAAGACAGCCCCCCAATACTTATATCCAAAGCTTTAAGGATATTTTCCCTGCAGGCATCACCGATCTGCGCTCCTATCTCATAAGGGGACCCGCTGCACTCGATTACTTCAAAACATTTCGCTTGTTTCATAATCCTTACTCCCTCCCTTTGATTCCGAACCAGAAATACTCCCATAACAATTTTATGTTCTCTTTATTTTTCAATTCTGAACTCACTATCATTCCATTTAAAAGTCCTTCCCTGAACGCCCGGTATGCGGCAGTCATTTTCCTGGCATCACCATTTCTTATTAACCCCTGATTTATTCCTTGGGTAAAAGTTTTTTCTATCCATTGCTGTACGATAAGATCGTAATTACCGGCGTGGGAAAAAATTTTATCATGCATATCCGCGGGCGTAAAAAGAGTGATCTGGTTCCAAAAAGCCTGCCTTTCCGGGTTATTGATATAGTAGTTTATATACTGCCCGAACATATAATACAGCTTACCTTCAACATTCATGCTGTCAGCATCCTTTATGATCCGGGCCATGAGGTCGATATATTCTTTAGCCAGGTCTTCATAGACCGAAAAGAATAATTCCTCCTTCCCTTTGAAATGAGCATAGAGAGAAGCTTTCTTTATGCCGACTGAAGCTGAGATCTCGTTCATGGTCGTTCCCTCATACCCTTTTCTGGCGAAAAGGGTAAGTGCGGCACCTTTAATTTTTTCTTTGGTTGAACTGTTCATTTTTTATATCCTGCCTTATCTTAAGCCTACCTACCGTTAGGTAGGCTTAAGATACCATTATATTTTAAAGAAGTCAATGCAAAAATCAGTGAGAGGTCTTAATGAAACGTGTCACGGAGGCATGCCCCACTGTTACTGGCCGCCCAGCGGTTTGGCCAGGGGGGTTTGAACGATGATCCGGGTCAATATCAGGGTCAGGATCAGAGTGAGTAAGAATTTGGCCAGGGTGCCTGCATTACTGGACCATAGATCGGGCTGATTGAAGTGCAGGGAAATGAATACCAGGAAATTTGCCATTAAGGGATGCAGCAGGTAAATTAAAAAAGACTGATCGGACAGCCAGGTAATTATACGGCTGCTTTGAATCGCGCAACGATTGAGCAGTGAGCGCAGCAGGAAAAAGCTGCAGGTGGCATAGAGCATGACAGTCGGTTTGATGGACAGAGCATAGCTGGCGGTTTGACGGCTGTCCCATAAAAGAATGCCCAGGCTGACCGTCCAGATCAACAGCCAGGCCGGCCATGACAAACGCCCGGACATTTCCAGCCGGAAGTCCTTTTGAGCCAGAAACATGCCCAGGCAGAAGTAGAAGATCCATACCGGAAAGGCGATCAAAGATATTTCTCCCTGATACGGCGCAAAGGTCAGACCTTTGATGGAATGGACATATAACTGGTACTGGCAGGGCAGCGATATGAGAAAAGACAGCAGGAGGGAAAGTCCCGGCTGCGCTTTAAATTGCCGACGGAAAAAGGGGTAGAACAAATAAAGCTGAATAATGATAACGACAAAATAAAGATGGGTAAAGCCGTTGCCCAGCAACAAATGCCGGAACAAATCCGGCAGGATCATATGGGTGTTTTGCATGCCGTTGAAATAAAAATGCAGCACCAGACTGTAAATGATGGTCCAGATCACATAGGGCAGGAGAATGCGGCGGAACCGCTTGCGATAAAACTGGGCGCGGGGCAGAAAGTCCGAATTCAGGTCGCTCTGAAACAGCAGAAAACCTGATAGTATCAAAAACATGGGGACTGCAAAACGGGCCAGTTGGTTACCGTAATAACCCACCTCTGACAGGGTCATGGTTTGGGAAGTACTATGAATAATGATAACCGCTGCGGTAGCGATTACACGCATAATATCCAGATCCTGAAAACGCCTGGTCTCAGTCAAGCCAATTCCTCCAGCAATACAAGCAATTTTAACTTCGGACTGCCGCTCCTGTATTCTTTAGCCGAACATGGCCAGCAGGAAGCCGGCTGCTACGGCGGAGCCAATTACACCGGCTACATTGGGGCCCATGGCATGCATCAAAAGGAAGTTGGAAGGATTGGCTTTTTGCCCTTCTATCTGGGATACCCGGGCTGCCATGGGCACGGCGGAAACACCGGCCGAGCCAATGAGAGGATTTACTTTGCCGCCGGTTACCAGGTACATGAGTTTGCCTAACAGCAGGCCGCCGATAGTACTGAAGATAAATGCTATCAAACCTAAGGCTATGATTTTAAGGGTTTCAGGCCTTAAGAATATTTCTGCGACAGCCGTTGCGCCGACGGTGGTTCCCAGGAAAATAGTTACGATATTTATAAGCGCGTTTTGCGCGGTATCATTTAACCTTTCCACTACACCGGATTCCCGGAAAAGATTGCCCAACATCAGCATACCGATAAGGGGGGCAACTGACGGGAGCAGCAAACAAACAATGATGGTCACGATGATAGGAAAGACTATTTTTTCGAGCTTGGAAACTTCCCGCAGCTGGTCCATTTTTGCTTCCCTTTCCTTTTTGGTGGTGAGCAAGCGCATGAAAGGCGGCTGAATCAATGGTATCAGGGCCATATACGAATATGCAGCAATGGCGATAGCCGGCAGCAGTTCCGGGGCCAGCTTGGAAGTGAGGAAGATGGCGGTAGGGCCGTCAGCGCCGCCGATAATGCCTATAGATGCTGCTTCCCGGGGATCAAACCCTAAGTAAATCGCGATGATAAAGGCTATGTATATACCCAGCTGAGCGGCCGCACCCAAAAACAAACTGGAAGGCCTGGCGATCAGAGGACCGAAATCAGTCATGGCTCCAATGCCCAGGAATATAAGTGAGGGATATATGCCCAGCTTGACTCCCAGGTATAAATAGTAAAGCAATCCGCCGGCAGCGTTTTCAGTGGGATGATCCATCAGGCCTGCCAGCGGCAGATTGGCCAGCAGCACGCCAAAAGCGATGGGCAGCAGCAATAAAGGCTCATATTTTTTTACTATGGCCAAATAAATAAGAATACAGGCAACCCCTATCATAACCGCATGCTGCCAGGTAATGGCCGAAAATGCCGAAGTATTCCATATTTTTAGCATTGTATCGTATAAAGAGAATGACATTATTATCCCCCTTACTGCTGAAGTGCAAGCAGGATGTCACCTGTTGAAACAGATGCACCTTTAGCAACTATGATCTGGGATACGACCGCATCCCGCGGGGCAACTATTTCACTTTCCATCTTCATGGCTTCCAGTATGACTAAAACCTGACCTTTTTTAACTGCAGCCCCCGACTGTACGTTTACGGAAACAATTATCCCCGGCATCGGAGCTTTCAGGAGTTCACCTGCAACTGTATCTGTCTGGACCTGATGTGCAGCCGGTAGAACCGGAGCAGCCGGTAACGTCGGAGCAGGTGCAGCGAGCGGTAATTCTACTGTCTGGGTAGTCCGCACTATGTTGGCTTTGCCTCTTTCAACTTCGACTTCATAGTTTTTGTCATTTATGGTCACAATGTATTTCATTTAATCTTCCCCCCATAATCAGGCTTGTGTATTCTGGTCGACAGCTTTGATCATCTTGAATTGCAGTTCAGACAAAGGAATCTGGCTTTCGTCGCTGACGATCGCCATTATCATCGCCGCCGTTCTTTCGTCTACACCGATAAGCTTTAACTCACCGGCTGACCATCCTTCATCTTCTGTTCCCGTATCTTCCGGTTCAGCTTGAGCTATGATCTTTGCTTGGGCGGCATCTTCTTTGCGCTGCTGATAGGAAGCAAGGTATCTCAGTATTTTAGACTGGATATAAATAAGAAAGCTCAGCAGGATCAATACCACAAATACTACTAACATTCCCAGCAGGGATACTATCACACTATCTGTGATCGACATAGATATCCTCCTTTAAACTCTCTTGATCGCATAATTGACCTTCATAGCAGCACTTTCTTCTCTTTCCCGGAAGAATTTTTCGGCAATCTGCGGAAAGGCAATATAGGACAATACATCTTCATCGTTTTTGGCCATGGTGCCCAGCATTTGCTTGGTTTTCTCAAATTCCGGCTCCAAAGTATCGGCGAACCTGGCGGTCATAGGTTGTTCATCGCCCAGTACCTGTTTGACCAGTTCCTGATTCAGTTCACCGGGAGCTTTGCCGTATTCGCCCCTTAAATAAGATCGCAGTTCATTGGAGACGCTGTTGTACCTGGCGCCCATCAATACATTGGTGGCAGCTTGTACTCCCACAATTTGACTCATGGGTGTCACCAGCGGCGGATAACCCAGGTCTTTTCTAACTGCCGGAACTTCCTGCAGCACTTCCTGCAATCTGTTTAATGCATTCTGCTGTTTAAGCTGGGCGATGAGATTGGATAGCATCCCACCAGGTACCTGATACACCAGGGCGTCAGTTTCGGAACCGAGTACATAATGTTCAAGTAAACCGGACTGAACGAATTTATCTTTGAGCGGTTTGAAGAAATCATTGATTTCCTTGAGTACTGTTTCATCAAGGCCGGTTTCATAGCCGGCCTGTTTTAAGGCGAAATGCATGGATTCGGTGGCAGGCTGGGAGGTACCGCCGGAAAAACTTGAAATGGCGGTATCGATACAGTCGCAGCCAGCCTCAACCGCCTTGTAGTAGGTTATTGGCCCTAAACCCGTTGTGCAATGGGTATGCAGAATAATCGGCTTATTAACCGTATCTTTCATAGCCCGGATCATGTCATAGGCATCCTGGGGACCTAAAATTCCTGACATATCTTTGATACAAATGGAGTCAACACCCATATCTTCCAGCTGTTTTGCCAATCTGACATAGTTATCGAGATTATGGATAGGGCTGATCGTATAGCAGATCGCTCCCTGAGCATGAGCGCCGCTTTTTTTAGTCTGGTCCAGGGCTACTTCGATATTCCTGAAATCATTTAAAGCATCAAAGATCCTGATGATGTCAATGCCGTTTTGAATAGAATGCTCAACAAATTTTCTGACCATATCATCCGGGTAATGCTTGTATCCTAAAAGATTCTGCCCTCTTAGAAGCATTTGCAGCTTGGTTTTTGGCATTTTGGCCTTTATTTTTCTCAGCCTTTCCCAGGGATCTTCACTTAAGTACCTGAGACAGGAATCAAAGGTGGCCCCTCCCCAGCATTCAACTGAATGATATCCGGCATCATCGATTTTTTCAAGAATAGTCTCAAAATCGCTGAAAGGCATCCTGGTAGCGATCAAAGACTGATTGGCATCTCTTAAAACAGTTTCAGTAATATTGACCTTCATGATTCCACTCCATTTCCGATTTTATATAAATGAATTTGCTTGAATATAATATCAAATATATAGAACCAATTGTAACAAATATATCGGCATTTTGTCATGTATACAAATAAGAATACCGTGATGTATTCAGGAGTCTGGCGGGTTGTTTCATTTGAAATGGAGAAATATGGGCAGGAGGTGGGGGGATTAACCGTGAGGAGTGAGGAGTGAGGCGATAAACCGTGAGGGGTGAGGGGTGAGGGGTGAGGAGTTAGATGAACCTTGGCTCACGCGTTGTAGGGGAAGATAGCATCTTCCCGTTACCTGAGAACAGTTGGTCTGACGATTAACCGTGAGGAGTGAGGGGTGAGGGGATAAACCGTGAGGTTCAGTCAGGACATAGGTAACAGAAATGGTTCAAGACATAGGTAACACAGCCGGAATGATTAAAAACGCTGGGGCCCGGTCTTAAATCCTGCCGGAGCAAATGGTATTCATGCTGACCTCGCCTCACCCCTCACTCCTCACTCCTCACTATTACTATTTGGTAATAACAACAGTGCCGCCCCGGTCGGTAAGGGGAACAAAACCTATATTGTTTTCAGCGCAAAACTGTTTGACCGCTTCTTTGCATCCTTTGAAAATGACTTTGTGATAATCATGTATGAATATGAAGCCGCCTTTGCTCAGTCGGGGATAAAAATATGTCAGTCCTTGATAAATCGGCTGATATAAGTCGACATCGATAGATACAAAACAGTAGCGTTCATCTTCCAGCCCCGCAGAAGTCTCCGGGAAATAACCAATTCTGGCTATACAGTTATCCGGATATTTCATTTTACTCATGACCGAATCTATACTGCCCTGGGTGGCAAATCTTTCGTTGCGTGTGGCATTGTAGCCTCTGACATGCTCTTCTTCAAGATCCCTTTCGTCGAAGCCGGTGAAGGTATCAAATAAGTAGAGCTTCCGGTCAGGAAACAACTGATTTATATATTGGGCAAAATCACCTCTGAATACACCCAGTTCGGCTGTGGCGCCTTCAACACCGGATGCATATATTTCATTGGCTGCCAGTTCCAAAGTAGATGTACGGATATAGTCTATTTCGCTGAGAAATTCCAGAGGAATCCTGCGTTCTCTGCCCATACCGATCATTTCACTGACGATGATTTTCTTTCTTTTAAGCAATACCGCTTTCAGCCTGTTCATTAAAAATTTCTTCACAAATTGCCCCTCCGTTAATTGAATATCTTCAAATATTCTACTTTTAATCAGAATTATTGACAAGAACCAAACAGGGGGAAGGGGAACGAAACAAGAGAATCGTCCCTGTGTTTCGCTAAATGGAAACTTATGCTGAAATATGCAGGAAAAAACAAGTAAATTAAAGAATCAAGTCATAATAATCATTGAAAATGGATGGTGACAATGAGCAGGTTTCACAAATTTTTATTGATCGGATATGTGATTGCAGCCGTTTTATTAGTAAGTTCACTGATAGCGGCAGAGCCATATCAGGGCCATATCCCTGATCCGGTGCAGACAAACCTGGCTGAGGCCGGGACGATAACTGTGGCCGGCGAAGAGGGGGATGTGGAGTTGTCCCTCCTGGCTGAATATGCCATTGAAGGAGTGGTGAAGAGCAAGAAGAAGTATTCGGACTATCCGGCCCAGGTTGCCAGATATGACTTCGCTTTGGCATGGGGTGATCTGAATAAGGAAGAAATCGATGAGCATATCAAATATTCTCAAAGCGGACGCTGGTGTCACTATCGATATTCCCTGGAATGCCCGGTAAATCAGGAGTATATATCCAGCCACTCAGCCAATGTACATTTGATCCATAAGGATGAGGATATACTGAACAAGATAAAAAGAGTAAGAAAAAATGAATATGTGCAGCTTAAGGGATATCTGGTCAATGTGAATTTCAAGGATGGCCCCTGGAAGAGCAGTCTGACCAGGACCGACACCGGTAACGGAGCCTGCGAAATCATGTATGTGACTAATATAGTAGTGAGGGGTGAGGAGTGAGGAGTGAGGAGTGAGGCGTGAGGCGTGAGGCGACCCGTTGCTCATGCGATGTAGAGGAAGATAGTATCTTCCCGTTAACTGAGAACAGTTGGGCAGGCGATTAACCGTGAGGTGTGAGGGATATCCCTTCGGGTAAATCATGTGAGCACAGCCGGAAAGGTTAAAAGCGCTTGGGTCCGGTCTTAAACTGTGAGGAGCAAGGGGTTAGGCGTAAGGGGTTGCGCTTCGCGCTGAAGCAAGGGGAAACTGCTTGTCTGCCTGTGCCCAGAATGGGTATGCCCTATAGGGTATGCGCCCCTACAATTGTATATTGTGATCGTTTCTGTAGGGGCGATCAGTGATCGCCCGCCGCCTCACGCCTCACCTTCTATATGCTGCGGGAGCCCTGGGATGTTTCCACAATCATTAGTATTTTTTCCTGGAAACCGGTTTCAGCGTTGATATAAACGTAGTAAGTGTCTTTGCCTATTTTACCTTTGACTTCGTAGGTGAGTTTTTCTTGCAGGTTGTCCAAAGGAATGAGGGCTAAACGAACAGCTTCAATTTTAAGCTTGGGATTTACGTTGGCTCTGGCTTCTGCCTCGGTGATTTGCGGTTGGGGAAGTTCTCTTTGCGTATGGGAAAGCAAATACTTGTTGGCATCATAAGCTGCTGCATTTCCATTGTCCATGGCGATACTGACCTGGATCATATCGGGATAAATAATCACACCGTCCTGCAGCCAGGCAAAGTTGACCAGCAATTCGTTGCCTTCGGCCAGATGACCGGTGACCACAAACTCACCCAGACCCAATTTTTGCACGAATTCCTCAGCCTTCCGGGTTGCCTGCTTAATACTTAACCTTTTTACTTTAGCCGGTTCGCCGGTGTCCATCATCAGGATTACATGGCCGCCTTTCTGGCTGATGCCGAAGAACAGATCTGAGCGCCCGGCAGTTTCGGACTGCAGTGTCACCGAATAAGAATTAATACGACCTTTGGCCGGGCCGCTGGGTTCAGCGGAATATTTCGTTCCGGGGTTTATGTTTTCAGCAAACTGCAGGGCAGTTTTGGCCGCTTGATTTTTGTCTATTACCTGGCCGGTAAGCCCACGCGGGGTCCTGTTTACCACATGGTCGGAAAAAGGGCCGTCATAAGTTAAAGTTGGTACTTCATTCTGAAGCCTTTCATCCAGCTTGCCGAATCCATCCAGTATGTCCTGGCTTTCCGAAGTTAAATCTGCAGCTTCATCCGCGTTGGCAAGGCTGCCGAACCGGACTTGCTTTTCCTGCATCAAGCTCAATAATTCGCGTAATTCATTATGAATGGTGCGGTTTTCCTGATGAAGCTGCCTGACTTTCTGCCACTCGCTTTCAGTAATTTCCTGGCCTTTGGAAGTCTTTTGCGCCAATGAATAGCAGAAATCGCCCAACTGCGCCAGGTACTCATTGCTGCGCATCATACTTGCCGTACCTAAAGGCAGATTGCTTAAATTGGTCTTAGCTACTTCGGCCATGGACCAGACGGTGACAAAGGTTATGGTGTCCTGACCGTCGGAGTTTGAGGCTAAAATTTTCCCCAGCAATACGTCGAGGTTCTCGATATTCTCGATCAGATTAAAAAAGTTGCTCTGGTAACTGGCTTCCAGGGCATTCTCTGAAGCACTGGCCTGCTTAAAGACCTGGGAGGACCATAAAGCGGCGCCTATCGCCAGGCCGATCACGATCAGCACACCCAATAATATATTTTTATAGCGCAATCTATAATTCACCTCGTTTTTCTATGATCAGATGCCAAAAACATGTTTGCCGATCCTGGTGATGACTTTTCGGCTCCAGATCCATTTGCTGGTGGCAGTGGCCGGATTCCAGTAGAAGATGGAACCATAGGAAGGATCCCAGCCATTCAATGCATACCGGGAGGCTCTTAAATGATCATCCGTGGGCCTTACAGACCAAAATTGGCCATCAATGACGGGAGTAAAAGCCTGGGGCTGATAAATTACCCCGTTCACAGTTCCGGGAAATTTGGAACTGCGCACCCGATTCACTATTACAGCGGCAACCGCTACCTGACCGTTAAAAGGTTCGCCCCGGGATTCGGCCGCTACCATACGGGAAATCATCCAGACATCATCTGATCTGGGTTCACCTACTTTGCCCTGTACCGGCAGGATAGGTTCTTTTAATTCAGATTTTGATTGAATCAAAAACAAGCTTACTCCCAGAACACATATTACTAAAATCCCTGCCATAAGTTTCAGATTAAAATCCGATATCTTCACAAACTTCCCTCCTTTGCTTTAGTTAGTATTTCCAATAAATCTAACTGCTTATGCATAAGGATGAAAAATGTATGAAACATGGGGGAGCAGACCAAAGTGATAAACTGGCTGATATTTGTGCGGGCGGCGAAAAGAGGGACCAGGTATTTCTCCAAAATAATTATGAGCCGGCATTATGCGCTATAATGCCGGCCCTGTTTATCATAATCAAATGTGAGAGTTTCCCGGTCCCCATGTTAACCTTAAAAGTCTTAAGAGCTACTTTGTCCGGTTACGGCTTCCATTTCTTCGTAAATGATCAGTTCGGGTTTTTCATATTCCTGCATCAATTTACCTCCTCTTAAAAGCTGTATCAATCGTTTTCGATGTTCTCTCAAGTCAGGTCTTTATAAATTGCCAGCAGTGATTATATCCCTTATCTAAAAATTACTTGCTATTATAATATCATATTATGTCAAGATTTAAAGTATTCCCGCCGGTTGTGTGACATCTGGCCTTATGTGGTTATAAAAAGGCCTCACAAATTTTTCATCATTTGTTCATGATATGTTCATATATTTGGTTTATCCTATAATCAGAATTATTGACATGAGGGGGCACCTCTTTTGAAAAAATCTTATTATAAATGGATACTGGATCTATTGATGGCGGTTTTCCTGGTCACGTTTATCAATGCCAAAGTGATTTCCCTAAGCTATCATGAAATCGGCGGCCTGATAATGGGCGCAGTATTTATAATCCATATACTGCTTAACTGGCAGTGGGTAAAGAGCATTTCCAAAGCGCTTTTTTCCGGGAAGCTCAAATTAAGGAGCAAGATTACATATTGGCTGGATATCCTTATTTTTATAAGTATGTTAACGGTCATTATAAGCGGGATTTTCATTTCCGAAATAATATTCCCCAATCTTCGCATCGAAGGTTTTGCCATGAAACCGCTGCATGAAGGCATGACTTATCTGGCCTTGACGCTGGTGGGAGTTCATATCGGGCTGAACTGGGACTGGGTAATCAATATATTTAAGAAAATGTTTAAAATCAGTAAAATAAGTAGATTTGCCAGCTATGCTGCTAAAGCGGTGGTGGTGGTAATACTTGTTTATGGCATCTACTGTTCGGTGCAAAGCAATTTTTATACTAAAGTGCCGGAGATGGTCAGCACCTATACGGCGATTTACAGCGGGGAGATTGATGGAGGAACCCTCGGCCACGAAGGTTTTGGAAAAGACCGGGGTGAAATGCTGCCACCCGGATATTCAGGACAATTGGAGCAGGAAGGCCTCGAGCAGGAAATCTCTGCTCAGGAAGAATTCGACCAGGCCAGGCAGGAAGGCCAGGGCCAGGGAGAATTAAGAAGGAACGGGCAAGGCCAGGGCCAGGGAGGAATGCATAACCGGCACGGGCAGAGCGGTCAAAACAATAATTTATTTACTTTGATAATCAATTACTTATCTATTATTGGTTCCATAGCCATCGTTACCTATTATATTGATAAACTGCTGAAAAGAAAATGAAACACGGGTGAGACCCGTTTCGGGCATATCAAAACATAGACAGGCGGTTTTTTCGGATATCAATTTTGAGCGGGATTTGCTTAGCTTAATCAGCCGGGCTTGATGAAACAAGAGAACCGTCTCTGTATTTCTGTTTCTGATTGATGTCTTTGGCGAGCAGTTTATAAATGGTGGCGGCAACCGGTACGCTAAGCAGGATGCCGGCTATACCAAGCAGCCCGCCGCCGACAATAATGGCTGCGAATACCCAGATGCCCGGCAGTCCTATGGTATCTCCCACTACTTTGGGATAAATCAGGTTTCCTTCGATTTGCTGCAGGATTATGATGAAGACGATAAAACCCAGCGCCTTTAGGGGAGCGACCATGACGATCAGCAGAAATCCAAGTCCTGCTCCTATATAAGCACCGATCAACGGAATCAGTGCGGTAAATCCTATGACCGGACCAATGGTGGCAGCGTAAGGGAATCCGAAAATCAGCATACCGATGGTGCAGAGCAGGCCCAGAATGACAGCCTCTTTAAATTGCCCGATGATGTAAGAGGAAAAGGCTTCGTCAGCGACGCGGAGGCCGTGGTATAATTTCTCCCGCCGTTCAGGCCTCAGATAAGTATCGAACAACCTGGCGAAATTTCTTTTGATCTGATCCTTGCCGAACAGGAGATAAATACCGAAAATAATTGCCAGCAGGTAATTTGCCATTTTGCTGAAAAACGTGCCGATCAGGGAAACGGTTCCGAAAGCCCAGTTGCCGATCAGTTCAAAGCCTTTCTTTATTAGGGCTTCACCATCCATATCCATTGTTGCTATATACTGTTTAAGTCCCGGGAGCAGATCAGCATTTTTGTTCAACCATACCATGACACTATCATACATGGCTGGGAATCCGGCGATGAGCAGGCGGATGGATTCCACAAACTGGGGAATGATTACCCGCAGCAGCAAAACCAGGATCAAAACCACCGTAAGAATGGCCAAAATGACGACCGTCGCCCGGCGGGTGTTATTGATAAAGCGGTTATTGCTGGCAGGAAAGTAAATCTTTTCATAGCCGGCTGCTAAAATATTGAGGACATAAGCGATGGCAGCCCCCAGCAGCAGGGGATAAAAAACCCCGAAAATATTCGCGATTATGTTTACGACCCCGGAAAAGTTCATGATGATCAGCAGGATAATTCCTGCCCAGATGATTAACTTGACCGGATTTTGACGGTCGGCATTATCAGATTTATGATTCATGTGCCTGCTCCTTATAAGATGCGGTGCATTCGCACTTTCAGCGGTTCACATATAATATAACATTATCTGATAATTCGGTCAAAAAATGTTTTGGTCAAAATAGCCCCCTCACGCCTCACCCCTCACTATCAAAAAAGGAAGCAAAAAGAACATCCCCCTGCTTCCAGAAAAATATTTTCTTTTTTTCATAAAAAATAACAAATTTTAGAGGAATATTACAAAAATAACAGAATATTTTGAAAATAGCCATAATTGATTCTTGCTTTGAGGGGAGGAGTTATTGGAAATGAGAGAGTATTCGGGTCAAATCCATGATGATGTAAAAAAGTGCGTTGATGAGGTAATCAAGTATATCGGCAAAGATATTGTTTTTGCCATGACTCTGGGATTGGGCAAGCCGGTGCTGTTTTGCAATGAACTTTACCGGCGGGTCAAAGAGGATCCTTCCATGACACTGAAAATAATCACCGCACTGCCGCTGGAAAAGCCTACCGGCAAATCTGATCTGGAAAAAAGGGTGTATAAAATAATAGTGCCAAAACTTTTCGACGGGGTGCCAGATATTGAATATATGCTTGATTATCGGGCCGGGAAGCTGCCGAAAAATGTGGAGCACTATGAATTTTTCAGCAAGGCCGGGACTTATCTGGATGACAATACAGCCCAGCAGAATCACATTTCTTCCAACTATACCCATATCGTCCGGGATGCTATAGAGCTGGGAGTCAATGTCTTCAGCAACCTGGTCAGTTCTCTGGAGACCGACGGGCGAACCATTTATTCCATGGGATGCAACTCGGATATCATTATTGAAGGTATAAAAGAAATAAGGAAACATCGTGCCAAAGGGGAAAAAGTTGTACTGGTGGCGGAAGTCAATCAAAATCTTCCTTTTATGTACGGTGATGCGGTGGTAGAGGCGGAAAACTACGATATGATCCTTAAGGGTCCGCAGTTTAACTATCAGCTGTTTGGTGCTCCTAAAGACGCGGTATCTGTGCCTGACTATATGATCGGTATCAATACCAGCGTACTGATCAAGGACGGCGGTACACTGCAGGTGGGGATCGGCGCCCTGGGCGACGCGATTGTAGCCGGCCTTATCGTTCGTAATGATCATAATGAAATATACCAGGATATTCTGGAAAGGACCGGCATTAAAAAACGATATGAAAAACTGATAAATGAATGGGGCGGTACGGGAGTTTTTGAGCAGGGGCTTTATGGCTCATCGGAAATGTTTGTGGACGCTTTTATGCAGTTATATAAAAATAAGATTTTAAAACGCAAGGTTTTTGAAAGTGTGCCGCTTATGAAGCTGATCAATGAAGGGTATCTTGCGGCAGACAAAATCCCGCCTGACATTATCGAACGGCTGATAGATATGAAAGCTATCCACTCGCGGCTGAATGAAGAGGATTTTGATTTCCTTACAAAATTCGGTATCCTGCGCAGCGGTTTAAGATTTGAAAATGATGCTGTTTTTGATGGCGAGATCAGATACTCGGCGGACTTAAACGACGCCGGCAGCCTTGCTGAGATAAGAAAGCTGCTGGGCAAGGAGCTTTTAGGCGGCACCGTGATCCTGGGGGCTTTTTATTTTGGTCCCAAAGGTTTCTATAAAGCGTTAAATGAAATGAGTGAAGAAGAACGCATGCAGTTTGGCATGTCAGGCGTGGAAAAGGTAAACCAGCTTTACGGCGATGAGGAACTTAGGACCCTGCAGCGCAAAGACGGCCGCTTCGTCAATACGGGCATGGTGGCAACGTTGCTGGGTTCCATAGCTTCTGATCAGCTGGAAGACGGGCGGGTAGTGAGCGGTGTCGGCGGGCAGTATAATTTTGTTGCCATGGCGCATGCTCTGTACGATGGCCGTCTCATTATGATGATAAAGAGTACCAAAGGCATAGGCAAAAAGCTCAAATCAAATATTGTGTTCAGCTATGGCACCTGCACGGTTCCCAAACATTTGCGGGATATCATCGTAACTGAATACGGTATCGCAGATGTCAGGGGCAAACCGGAAAAGGACGTAATAGCTGGGATACTTAATGTTGCCGACTCCAGGTTCCAGCAGCAGCTTCTGGCCCAGGCCAAAAAGTCTGGCAAGATACCGATGGATTATGAGATCCCTGCTCAATACACAAATAATTATCCGGAAAAATTGAAGGAACTGCTGGCTCCCTACCAGGCCCAGGGTTATTTTTCGCCCTTCCCCTTCGGGACCGATTTGTCAATAGACGACATCATACTGGCCGGATCCCTGAAGGCTTTGAATGCGCAGAGCAAAGGCTACCCGGCTAAAACCATCGCTGGCTTGCTGGCGGAATTATTCAAATCCGTTCCGGCAGAGGCGCACCGTTTTCTGGCCGCAATGGAGCTGCTCGAACCTAAAAATATGAAAGAACGGCTATACCGCAAAATGGTGGTACGGGCCTTAAGGAATTTCGGCATTTTCAATTCGCCAAAAACGGCAAATAAAATGAAAAAGGAGGAGGCTCCTCAGAGTCTTAAACACTAGAGCATGAACGGAAAGGATTTAATGGACTTTATCTCCCTGCACTTGTTTTAGCCGTGCGGCCGGAGCATTACTTAACAAAACAAACGCCTCTTTTACCGGGGGCGTTTTTACTTTTCCCTGGCATAACCCTGACCAATAGCGGGCATGTTAAATACACCGAAAAGGTAAAACATACCCGGTCAAATGCCTGAGCAAAACTGCAATTGCCGGGTGGGGCAGGAATTATGCGGTGGGAAAAAATCGGGAAAAAGATATTTGCCTGACTGAGATTGCAGCGACGCGGCCTAAAATTTATTTAGCGCTGTTGCTGTGTCTCATAATGGTGCTGAACTATTACGATATTATGCATACCGTTTATGTATACTCTTCGGCAGCGGCAGCGGAGGGGAACCCCCTGATGGCAGCTTTGCTGAACACCAGCCCCCGCCTGGCAGTTAGCCTTAAAATGGCTGCAGCTATTTTATTTACAATAGTTATGCTGGCTTATTCCAAAAAACAATTCCGCCGCGCCTTCCTGATATCTGTCCTTATCACTTTTGTCTATCTGCTGGTGGCATTGTGGCATTTGTTCGGGATGCATATCACAAACTGGCTGGCGTGAAGCGGGACATCAGAAACGCTCACGCCTCACTATTTAAAAAAGGAAGCAAAAAGAACGTCCCTCTGCTTCCTGAATAAAGGATATCATGTTTAATTGGAGAATTACGGTAAGAAAGCAGGAAGGGAACTGACAGCGATGAAAAAAGCGTTGATTACTGGTATAACCGGGCAGGATGGGTCTTTTCTGGCGGAGTTTCTGCTGGGGAAGAATTATGAAGTTCATGGGGTGATCCGCCGGAGCTCTTCGTTCAATACGGGCAGGATAGAGCATTTGTATATTGACGAACTGGTAAGGGATATGCATCTGGAACGGGCGGTGAAGCTTCATTACGGAGATATGACTGATTCCACCAATCTGATCAGGCTGATCAGAGAGATCCAGCCGGATGAAATATATAACCTGGCAGCGATGTCCCATGTCAAGGTGTCTTTTGAAGTGCCGGAATATACGGCCGATGCGGACGGGGTAGGGGTATTGAGGCTGCTGGAAGCCGTCCGGTTTCTGGGTTATGAAAACAAGACCAGGATCTATCAGGCTTCTACTTCGGAATTATTCGGCAAAGTACAGGAAGTCCCCCAGTCGGAAATGACTCCCTTTTATCCCCGCAATCCTTATGCAGTGGCCAAGCTGTATGGTTACTGGATCATCAGGAACTACCGGGAAGCGTATAACATGTTTGCAGTCAACGGGATTTTGTTTAACCACGAGTCGGAACGGCGCGGTGAAACTTTTGTGACCAGAAAGACTACCCTGGCGGCAGCCCGTATCAGAAAAGGCACCCAGGAAAAGCTTTACCTGGGCAACCTGAATGCCATGCGTGACTGGGGATATGCCAGGGACTATGTGGAATGCATGTGGCTGATGATGCAGCACCATACGCCGGAAGACTTTGTGATCGCCACCGGGGAAATGCATTCGGTACGGGAATTTGTAACACTGGCCTTCAAAGAGGTTGGTATTGACCTTGCATGGCAGGGAGAAGGTATAGGAGAAAAGGGCATTGATACTGCCACTGGAAAGGTTCTGGTGGAAGTTGACCCCCGCTACTTCAGGCCGGCGGAAGTTGACCAGTTACAGGGCGATCCCACCAAAGCCCGCACTTTGCTGGGCTGGAATCCGAATAAGACCAGTTTTGCGGAACTGGTCAGGATCATGGTGAAAAGCGATTTGAAGCTGGCGGAGCGGGAAACCAGGATCAGAAAAGAGTTCGATTAGAGGAAAGGTGCCATGATGAAACAGGACGCTAAAATCTATGTGGCAGGGCACAAGGGCATGGCCGGCTCTGCTGTTGTCCGCAGCCTGAAAGCCAAAGGGTATGCCAATATCATCACCCGTGAGCACGGGAAACTTGATTTGACCCGCCAGGCGGAAGTGGAAGAATATTTCAGCCATGAGCAGCCGGAATATGTTTTTCTGGCAGCGGCCAGGGTCGGGGGCATTATGGCCAACAGCACCTATCCGGCGGATTTTATGTATGAAAATATGTTGATAGAAATGAATGTTATCAGGAGTGCCTTCGATTTCAAGGTCAGAAAACTTTTATTTCTGGGTTCATCCTGTATATACCCGCGTATGGCACCCCAGCCAATATCGGAAAGCTGTCTGCTTACCAGTGAACTGGAACCGAGCAATGAGGCTTATGCCTTAGCTAAAATATCAGGCCTTAAATACTGCGAATACTTAAACCGCCAATACGGGACGGATTTTATCAGCGTGATGCCCACCAACCTTTATGGCTTGGGGGACAATTACCATCCGGTCGATTCCCACGTCTTACCGGCCCTTATAAGACGTTTTCATGAAGCAAAAACAACAGGCCGCGAGGAAGTGACAGTATGGGGCAGCGGCGAGGCTATGAGGGAATTTTTGTTTGCCGATGACCTGGGCGATGCCTGCGTTTTCCTGATGAATAATTATTCTGGCCCGGAAACGGTCAATATCGGTACCGGCATGGAAATCAGCATCCGGGAACTGGCGGAGCTGGTTAAAAGGACGGTCTGTTATGAAGGACATATTGTTTATGATGCTTCTATGCCGGAAGGCACACCGCGGAAACTCCTGGACGTTTCAAAGCTTACCGGTTTAGGCTGGAAATACAGTACCGGACTGGCAGAGGGGATCAAAACAGCTTATACTGACTTTCTGGAGCGTATGACAGACAGAGGGAAATAGCGGAATATTTATATCGATCAGATATATCGATTAAGGGATGGGCAGGTTTGTCCATCTAACAGATCCTGCATATCAGTCGGCAGCGGAACCTCGAATTGCATAGGCTTCAAGGTACGGGGCTGGAAAAAGGAAGTCCAGCCGGCATGCAAAGCCTGACGCCCTATCAGCGGTGACGGGTGTCCGTAAATCAAGTCCCCGCAGACCGGATGCCCCAGATGGCTCATGTGGATACGTATCTGGTGGGTACGGCCGGTTTCCAGGCGGAGGCTGAGCAGGGTCTGATGCTGATATCTTTTTATGACGGTGAAATGAGTGATGGCCGATTTGCCATTTTCAGCAACTTTCCTGAAAATAGGGCTCCCCGGCTCGGCATAGCCGATAGGCAAATCAATGCATCCCTGCCCTTCCGTTACTATTCCTTCAACTACTGCCAGATAGCGACGCTGGACCTGGCCTTGCTTCTGCTGTCTGAACATGGCCTGATGGGCATACTGGCTTTTGGCAATCAGCACCAGGCCGGAAGTGTTTTTGTCCAGGCGGTTGACGGGGCGAAATAAACGCGACTTTCCGTACTGTAACCAGTAATAGGTGACTGCATTGGCCAGCGTACTCTCCAACTTGCCTTTGATGGGATGAACGGCCATTCCGGCCGGTTTATTTATCACCATTATATCCTCATCCTGATAAACAATATCGATGGGGATATCCTGCGGCAGGATTGGACTGCTTTCCTCCAGATCCAGATCAACCGTTACCAGATCGCCGGGCTGCAGGCGGTAGTTGGTATGGGCACACTGGCCGTTTACCCGAATCTTTTCCTGAACTTTAAGCCGATTGAGCAAAGCACGGGATAGCGGCAGTTTCATCTTAAACACGTCCCGCAGCCAGGTTAAATGATCTTCCGGTTCAACTACATAAAACAGCAGATTGTTGCTCATTAAATCTCCTCAGTACCTTGTTTCACTTATTATAGCACAGCGCTGCCGGAGTATGACCGGGAGGATATTTGTTATATGGAATAAGCTGTTGCAGTTATTAGCCATACGCCTGATGTTGTGCGGTCTGAAACGTGATAACACTGGGAGCAAATAAAGGATATCTTCCCCGATTGGAGAATTACCGTTAAAAAGCAGAAAGTGAAATGTGATAGCGGAATATTTACATTTGTCAACTGTATGGATTTGGGGATGATATTTTGAAAAGAAAAATAACAGTCGATTTTACTGATGACTGGGAGGGCTTTAAAAAAGAAGATAATATATATATCAAAATTCTAAGGGAGAGATATGAGGTGGAAATATCTGAGGATCCTGACTATCTATTTCATTTTGGCTTTGGCTGGAACTTTCTTAAATATGACAGGAGTATCAGGGTTTTTCTAACCGGTGAATGTCTGCTGCCGGATTTTAATGTATCTGATTATGCTTTAGCACATGCATATCTTGATTATGGTGACAGGTATATGCGCTTTCCTGTGTACACGCATTATGGCAAAGATTACGGACTGGCTATGAAAAAGCACCAGGTATCTGAAGAAATGCTTAAAGGAAAAACGAAATTCTGTAATTTCGTCTATTCCAATCCTATTGCAGATATCCGCCGGCAACAGTTTTTTGAGTTGCTGAACAGTTACAAACCAGTTGAATCCGGCGGCAGATTTCTAAATAACATCGGTGGGCCGGTGGGTGATAAACTGGAATTTCAAAAGCTCTTTAAATTCAGCATTGCCTTTGAAAATTCGACCTATCCCGGTTATGTAACAGAAAAAATCCTGCAGGCCTTTGCAGCGTCCACCGTTCCTATTTACTGGGGGGATCCGCTGATCGGTACGGAATTCAATGAAAAATCTTTTATAAACTGTCATGCTTATAAGGATTTTCATGAAGTGATCGAAGTGGTGAAAAGGATCGATGCGGATGACGAGCTCTTCCGCAGCTATATACGGGAACCGATATGGAAAAACAGCAGCGATGAACAGGAACAGTGGGAAAAGCGAGTGCGGGCATTTTTATTCCATATTATAGACCAGCCCTTCGAGGAAGCATTCCGCCGGAACACTGTTTTATGGGGCCGGATATATGAAACCAGATTAATGAAATTGTATAAACTGCAAAACAATCCGACCGCTTTTGTTTTACGCGGCGCCTTGCGCAGCGCATTGAGGTTCGTAAAACCGCGATAGAAGGGGAGTAAAGGCGGGGGATGAACCCCGCTGCCCTTTCGCCTCACCCCTCACGCATCACTGTCAGTCCACCCTGGGCAGAGTGTCGAAGCCGCGCTGCAGTTCCTCGTCAGTCGGAATATAGTCGGTCATGGTACCTTCGTTATACTGCGTGTATGCGTTCATATCGAAATAACCGGTGCCGGAAAGTCCCACGAGAATCGTTTTTGCTTCCCCTGATTCCTTGCACTTCAGGGCTTCCTGTATAGCCCCGTATAAGGCATGGGATGATTCCGGCGCGGGCAGGATCTGCTCACTGCGGCTGAACAGAGTGGCAGCCTCGAAAGCTTTGCTCTGAACAACGGAAATGGCTTCCATATAACCGTCATGATAGAGCTTGGAAAGGATGGGGGACATGCCATGATATCTTAAGCCCCCGGCATGGTCTGGTGACGGTATGAAACCGCTGCCTAAAGTGTACATCCGGGCCAAAGGAGTTATTTTACCGGTATCGCAGAAATCATAGGCATATTTGCCGCGGGTCAGCGACGGGCAGGATGCCGGTTCGACAGCGATGAATCTGGGATTGGCCTTGCCGGTCAGTTTATCCTGCATGAAGGGGGACATCAGGCCGCCCAGGTTGGAACCACCGCCGGCACAGCCGACTATGATATCCGGGTATTCATCAATTTTTTCCATGGCGATCTTGCACTCCAGGCCGATTACTGACTGGTGCAGGAGTACCTGATTTAATACTGAACCCAGAGCATAACGACATTTGTCATCTGCCATCGACACTTCGATAGCTTCAGAGATGGCGCAGCCCAAACTGCCGCCGGTGTTGGGGTCATTGGCCAGGATGGCGCGGCCGACTTCGGTAGTATCGGAAGGGCTGGCAAAAATCCTGGCTCCATAAGTTTCCATTACTGCTTTGCGGAAAGGCTTTTGCTGAAAAGATACTTTGACCATGAATACAGTAAGGTCCAATCCGAAATAAGCGCAGGACATGGATAAAGCAGTTCCCCACTGTCCGGCTCCGGTCTCGGTAGTCAGTGAAGTCAGCCCCTGAGCTTTGGCGTAATAAGCCATAGCCGAAGCAGCATTCAGTTTATGACTCCCGGAAGTATTGTTGCCTTCGAATTTTAAATAGATCCTGGCCGGAGTGTCCAGGGCTTTTTCAAGGTTATAGGCACGGATCAGAGGCGATGGCCGGTACATTTTATAGAAATCCAGTACCGGTTCCGGGATATCGATATACCGGGTGACAGAATCCATCTCCTGCTTACACAGTTCTTCGCAAAAAACCGGATACAGTTCTTCTGTTTTAAGCGGCTGCAGCGTGCCGGGGTTTAATAATGGATCATGCTGTTCTTTCATATCGGCACGGATATTGTACCACTGTTTCGGAAGCTCCTCTTCGGTGAGATAGGTTTTGTAGGGAATCTTTGCCATTTCAGTCTTCCTCCTTTTTGATTATTAAATTAATTTATAAAAATAAAAAAACTCATATCCCCAAAGGGACATGAGTTAAATCTCATGCGGTACCACCCAATTTGGCCAAACGGTCCACTCATTCCACGTACCATCATACGCGCTCCCTTGATAACGGGCGAAGTTCCCGTCGGCCGCTACTTTGGTTCCATTTCGCGTCCGCCCTCATCAGTCCATTCGACTTGCCTGTCACTGCTGCACTCCCACCAACGGCAGCTCTCTGAAAGCTTTTTTGCAAGCCTACTTACCCTGATTCATCAGTTTAGTAAATTGAATTATACTGGCAAACCTATTTGGTGTCAAGCAAAAAAATCCGGCAATTAAAAAAGATATATCCCATTCGCTGCTCCTTGAACTTTGCTCAAAAACGGCAAATCTTTTGTTATTTTAAAACGAATAAAATATATTGATAAACAATAAATTAATATTGCATAACAATAAACATATAGCTATAATACAATTATTATCAGGGTGTATTCCACCCGTTCAAGGAGATGAATATTAATGTGGAATGGAAAGAGATCTATCGGCCTGAGCAAGTTTTGTATTTTAGTTTTTGTAATAGCACTGATTGCTATTGTGGTGTCAGCTCCCTGGCTGACAGGTTGGTTTGTGAATTATTCACATGCCGCCCACGGAAATGAAGCTTTCTTTCTTGTGACTATTTACATTGGAGCCATTCCTGCAGGATACCTCCTTTATAATCTGTTTTATTTGCTGCGCCGTATTGAGGCAGGACAAATATTTATAACAAAAAATGTGGAATGTTTAAGACGGATTTCCTGGAGTTGTTTTGTGGGAGCAGGGATAGCTTTGATTTCCGGAGCCTACTATTTATCGTGGCTATTTGTGTTCGTGGCGGCAGCCTTTATGGGTTTGATCGTACGTGTAGTAAAAAACGTAGTAGCCCAGGCAGTGGCGCTTAAAGATGAAGCAGATTATACCATCTGAAGAAAGGAGAAGAAGGGCATGTCAATCATAGTGAATCTGGATGTGATGATGGCCAGGAGAAAGATATCTTCTGGTGAACTGGCGGAAAAGATTGGAATCAGCCAGGCCAATCTCTCCATTCTTAAAACCGGCAAGGCTAAAGCAATACGCTTCTCGACCATGGAGGCTATTTGCCAAGCGCTGGATTGTCAGCCGGGAGACATATTGGAATACAGGGAGAAAGAGTAAACTGGGAGGCAAATCTATGAACGAGTATTCTGAAGACAATAACGGTTTGAGTTTGAATACAAAACAACCTGAAGGGGGTATTCCAAGGGCATCAATCCGGGCAGCGGAGCCTTTTGAAGCAGACCGCAAGGATGGTATTTTTGCTCTGCTGGCCTTTGTGCTGGGGTTCTGTTTTGCACATTGGGTACTGTTTTCCTGGCAGGGATGGGGGGTAACCATGTTTACCCTTGGCTATTGCGGGATCATTACCGTATATCTGCTGAAAAAGGGAGTGCATATTCCACGGGCCGGGTGGTTTTGGCTGACCATCGTTGTGCTGACCGGAATAAGTTTCTCGCTTTGGACAAATAACGGCCTGGCCCCATGGCCTGAACTGCTGCTGTTCGGCAGCGCCATTTATTGGATCACATGTGCAGCCGGTTTGCCCATACTGGGGAAAACCAGTAATTTAATTGGCCTGGACATTATAAATACCTTGGTGGTAATTCCGATTAAAAACTTTGGATGTCAATATAAAAGCCTGGCTTTTTTGGGCCGGAACCGAAAAACTGAAAGCAGGCAGGTCTTTTCCGTTGCATTGGGACTGGTTTTGACTTTCATAGTAGCGGCAATGGTTCTGCCTTTGCTGATGAATGCCGATAGCGGTGGCTTTGCCAGAATTACCAATGGTTTCTTAACCTTTCTTCACGGGATAAAAACAGAGGCCTGGGAAACTCTTGTCTATGGCATTCTCGCTATTCCAACCGGAGCCTATATCTTCGGCCTGGCAGCCGGCAGTGTTCATAAGAGAGGCTGCGACACTTTCGAAAAAGACCGTACTCTAAAGTTCTTTTCAGGCATGCAAATACTGCCTTCAGCTACCGTCTACACCTTATTGGGGCTATTGTGTACCCTGTATGTGATATTCATCGGCAGTCAGCTGCCCTATTTTTTCTCGGCTTTTATCGGGGAACGTCCGGAAGGTTGGCAGGTTTATTCCGAATATGCCCGCAGCGGATTCTTTGAGTTGTGCAGCATTGCCGCCATTAATCTGACAGTACTGACGGCTGCCAATCTTTTAAGCCAAAGGCAGTACAGGGACAGCATGGCCCTGAAAATCCTCAATTCATTGCTGGCCATGCTTACTTTAATACTTATTGCTACTGCTTTAAGTAAAATGGTCATGTATATCGGGGCCTATGGCTTATCGATGCGAAGGCTGCTCCCCTGTATGTTCATGATCTTTCTGGCGGTATTATGCGGCGGCGTGGTTGCTCTGCAAAAATGGCCGTTTTCTATTGCACGGTTAGCAGCAGGAGTAGGAGTAGTAATGCTTTGTCTGCTCTGCCTGATCAATCCGGACAGTATCGTTGCCGGCTATAATGCTGAACGTTATCTTTCCGGAACTCTTAAAAGCTTTGATGTTGAGATATTATACCGGTCAGGGCCTGCCGGAGTTGATTCGGCGTTGAAGTTATATGAGCACACTGATGATAATGTTCTGCAGGGTGAGATAACCAAATATCTATTTGACCAGAAACAGGCTTTACAGTCTGTAAGACAGCCGCAAGATTGTGTGCAGACCATACGTGCCCGGCAAAAAATAGAGGACTACTCCCTGTAATAAAGTATTGCATGAGGATATCAGAATAATATCCGTATCAGGCGGTTAACTGCTTTTTGCCCGCCAGATGGGCAACCTTGGCTTTTAGATTTATAAGATAAGTGACTTCCGGCTGCTTAAGGTCCGGAACTGCATCATAGCGTTCCGCCTTGATCCGGTTTATGACCTTTTCCACTGAGCCGTTTTCCTTGTCAAGCAGTTCAAAAACCCTGTCTTTGAAGCTGATCGTTTCGCGGATCGATTTATCAAAGAAGGTGCTGATTTCGTCCCGGCCGGCCAGAATATAATAGTGCCCCTGGCAAAATACCTCCACTTCAAGAGCAGCCAGACGCATAAGGGAAGCTAAATAGGCATCGTAGTCGTAAGCAAATTCAGGGGAAACCACTTCGGAACTATAGAAAACTCCGGCGGCTTCTCCGGCTATGAGAATTTTCTTGTCGGGCAGATAAAAACTATGATGATCCTGGGTATGGCCCGGTGTGGACAACACTTGCACAACAGTACCGTTTTCAAGCTGAATGAGCTGATCATTTTTCAGTTCCATGTCGACCTCAAAGGCAGCAAAAGGTTCGGTATTAAGCAGCGAACCGTCAAGTTCCGGAATTGAACTCATCTGCTCCAGAGTAACCTGGTTAAGTTTACTTATGAGAGCCAGAGCATTGGGACGCTTTAAAATATTTGCGGCCATGGGTGCGGCAGCAATTTTCATTTCCGGAAAAGCTTTTTGCAGAAAGGATGCAGACCCGCAATGATCCCAATGGACATGGGACAGGAAAAGGAGCGACGGCTGCCGGTTGCCAAGGACGGAACGAACAGCTTCAACATATATTTTCCCGGCGCAGGTCACCCCGGCGTCAAATATGACCGGCTGCGGTCCGTCCAGCAGATAGATGGGACATTCTATAAACCCCAGGTAGTAAAGATTATCTTGTATATGACCAATTTTATCGATGATCATGTCTGCCCCCGCTTATAAATTTTCATTATCAATTATAACAGATGAGCTTGCTTAATAAAAAGTTTCTTGTAAGTTAACTTTTTCAACTAAAATCAACTGTAAATCCATCGTCAGGATATCACTCAACGGATACAATAATAATTGAGGTGATGAATATGAATAAATTAAACATAGGCAAATGCATCGTTCAGAAAAGAAAAGAGAAAGGCATAACACAAGAGAAGCTGGCAGAATATATCGGCGTATCCAAAGCATCGGTTTCCAAATGGGAGTCCGGGCAGAGCTATCCGGATATATTGCTGCTGCCGGAGCTGGCCACCTACTTTAATGTTACAGTCGATGAACTGCTGGGATATTCACCCCAACTGACCAGCGAAGACATCAAAAAAGTGTACAACAAACTCTCCCATGCTTTTGTGTCCCAGCCTTTTGAAGAAGTGATGGAGAAGTGTAACCAGACCATCAAGGAGTATTACTCCTGTTTCCCGCTTTTGCTGGCGATGATTCAGTTATTGCTGAATTACTCGGCCCTGGCAAAAACGGAGGAAACAAAGATTGAAATGCTGCAGCAGTGCATTGCGCTGAGCCGGAGAGTAAAAGAAGAGTCAGATAATATCCATGACATAAAAAGTGCGAACTCGATGGAAGCATTGGCGGAGATGGGGCTGGGAAACAGCACGGAAGTCATCCGCCTGTTAAATGACCAATTGGATCCCTACAGCGGAGATGATGTCATGCTGATAATGGCATATCAAATGCTGGGAGAAAATGCTCAGGCCAATAAAGTAAATCAGATATTGCTCTATCAGAATGTGATCAGGACATTAACACTGTTAAACAATTATCTTACCCTGCACATGACCGAACCGGAATTGTTCGAACAGATTTATGCCCAGGGAGTCCAGCTGCTCGACTCTTTCCAGATGCAAGATATTCTGACCAACGCGGTCTTTGGAATCCATATCGTTGCAGCGCAGGGATATCTGCTGCAGCAGAATAAGGAAAAGGCATTAAAAGCATTGGAACAGTATGTAAACATCGTGTGTGGATTCAAATATCCGTTAAAGTTAAAAGGAAACGCGTATTTTGATCAGGTGGATGAATGGGTGGAGGATAGCATCACCATCGGCTCCAACTCTCCTATAGATGAGGCAGCGATCAAAGCCAATTTTATAAGGATAGTTGAGGATAGTCCTGTATTCATGCCACTCCGGGAAGATGAACAGTATATAAAGCTGGTCAAAAGACTGAAAGAGAAGCTGCGTTAGGCGCAGCAGTGTCAGGTGCCAGGCAGAACATTTAAAATTGAAGGAGGACTTATTATGATTGTTGCAACAACAGAAAATCTGGTCGGTTACAAAGTTAAAGAAGTAAAAGGGCAAGTATTTGGCGTGGTGGTTCGCAGCCGGGGACTGGGCGGAAATATCGTTGCATCTCTGCGTTCTTTAGTCGGAGGGGAAATTCTTGAATATACCGCCATGTTGGAGGATTCGAGAAAGCAGGCGTTGGACAGAATGGTACAGAATGCAGCGAATATGGGTGCCAATGCCATCGTTATGATGCGTTTTGACGGCAGTGAATTAGGCCAGTCTATGACCGAGGTAGTTGCTTACGGAACTGCCGTAGTTGTAGAGAAGGTGTAAAAGCATTATGGAAATACTGATCATTCTGGCGGCGGTCGCATTACTGTCCTGGTTTATTACTGACAAGAGATTTAAAATGACAAATAACAATAAAATCCCGCCGGGTTATGAAAAAACCGAAGAAACATTTGTAGATCCCACCAATAAAAAAAGATATCGCGTATACTATAACCCCGCTGACGGAGCAAGATTTTATTACGAAGAGCCCTGATCCGATTAGCGGCTGCGGACTATGAGTAAAAAATTAATAACACAATAATGATTACCATAAATAAAGAGGCTTTCGAGCCTCTTTTGTTTTTGTTCCAATTTAGGCAAAAAATTGACTTGAAGATACTTTAATGTAAAATATGTTATAATTTTCATGGAAATTCTTACGGGATTGTTTTGGGATAATTCTTCTAATAGCTATTAAGGAAAGTTAAAAAACTGGCTTTAGTTAAAGTAATGACAGGTGGGGATTATATGGACTACTTTTCTAAAGAGTACAGATTGTTTTTGGCAGAGCATCGGGTTTTCGATGCTTGGCAATATATTATTAATACAAGGAAAAATATCATCACAGCCAATTATTGCCAAAAAGTCATTAACGAACTTATATCCCAAATGACTTTAAACCATCAGGCTTGGTTAAATGAATTTAACCTAAAGGTAGCAAAGCAAATTGAAGAGTTTGGAACGTGTTCTATCGGGATAGGATCTGAGGATTATCCCGACTCCAAAATTAAAATATTAGGAATTACTGCTGATTATCCATTCCTGATTGATAAGTATATCAAAGATTTTTTCCAGTACATTCGAAATGCATTTGATGGTATGGCGCAAATAATTAATGCAGCTTTGTTGGCAAATGAAAATAGAAGAATTGAAAGAGTTGATTTTAGTAAAATATTGGATGAACTCACTAACCAAAAATATTCAGCCTTGTTTCCAAATAGCAATGCTTTCATAAAAAAGTTGAGTGAAAGTTACGAGTTTAAATATGCTTCTGAATTTAACAACCTGATAAAGCATATCTGTGATGCAAAAGTGGTTATTTCCCATGAGTTGTTCGGAGATAACACAACCTCTCAAATAGGTTCATTTTACAAGAAAGGACAGCAATTTAATGAAGAAAATATATGTAATATAACGAAACGGGTATTAGATTTTATGGAAAATCAATATATAGAATTGCTTAATATAATAACTGAAGAAATTAAATTTGATACTTTTGTTATGGGACGGATTCATACTTTAGGGTTTTATGCTCAAAGGATAAAGGACGAACCTAATAGTTCCTTCGCTGTTGTATTTATTGAAGTACAGAACAGTATAGATGAACTACCAGATGAAATTAGAATTCTTCTGCTAAATGATAAGGATGATGTTATCGCTTTAAATTGTGATTATCAAGAAATATTAGTTCGGGGTGAGAATGAAGAGTATTTGGGGCAATTTATCTGTGATGAGGAAATTGTTAACGAGAGTGTACTTAGATATAGACGATATAAAAAAAATAGGTGCGACGGAATGAGCGCATTCTTCGATCAAGCAAAAAAAGATAATCCGATCAAGCCGTATTTTATGTCCGGAAAAATAATAAAGGTCGGATTTAATGAAGCTAATAATTAAGCTATTGAGATTTAATTAAATGTGAGATATAAACATGAGATGAATAATCAATTTTAATGGGGCTCAACAAACTGCAGATATTTTTAAAGTATTCGATTTGGTATGCTTTTATGGCTTCAACAGCAATGTTTTAAGGGGGCATTTAATGAGTAATGAAAAGAATGGATTAACCTTTATTTTTGGTTATCCCGTGACGCAAAAACAGTTGACAAGAATTATAGTAAGCATTGTTTTATTATTTGCGGTGTTGATCGTTTGGAGCAATTTCTCATCAGAAAATCAAGAGATTGAAGAATCGCCAGAATATACTTTTGAGGCAGGATTAAATTATTTAAAGGTCGGCGATTGGAATAATGCTTGTGTTGCCTTTGTAGATGAAGATAACGAACAAGGTAAGGCACTTTATAATTATGCAAGTGCTAAAGAATTTTGGCACGATTATAATAGCGTTGGAGCCGCCAAAGATTACATGGATAAAATTCCAGAAGATTACGATGGGGTATTAGCTGAAGAAGTTTTAGCTTTTAAAAAAGAATGCGAGGAAAAATATAAAGCAGAATATGAAATTGAACCAGGAAGCAAAAAGGTTTATATCGGCATGACACAAGAGGAAGCAATTTCATCTATGGGCGGTAAACCTTATGATATAAATAAAACGGTTGGCAACTGGGGAACACATGAGCAGTGGTGTTATGATGGCGGGATTTATTTATACTTTGAAGATGGGCTGTTGACTTCCTGGCAGTATTAGGCGAACACAACGAGGGTTTGGAATAGACCATAATGAGGCAGTGAAGCGGCTTGCTCCATGCGGGCTGGAATGCTCGCACTGTGCTTGATTACGGCGAGCAGGGAGATCCAGAAACTAAGTAAACGTTTTAAGCGAGCTTCTAAGCGATTAGGAGATAACGGAGAAGTATTAGCCTTGTGAGGAAATAATATGAAGAACGAAGATATCAAATTACTGGATATTGGGTTGGAAGATTATGAGCTTAAAAAATTCGATGCAAATAAAATCAAATATAAAAAGCAGATTTCAAAAATTTTGGCAGAAAGCCGCCAAAAAGCAAAACTAGATACTTGTTATTTTTGCGGCAAAGCAACATCCAGTATTTGCAAATCGCATTTTGTTCCTGCCTTTTGCTTGCGCAATATAGCTGTTAATGGTGAGGTGAACTACTCAAATACATTAATCAATGTACCTGGGATTGATTTCGATAAGGGCGTGAATGAAGCAGGGACTTTCAGACTGATTTGCCGGGATTGTGATAGCAAGATTTTCAGTGACTACGAAAATCCGGAAAATTACGTAAATGAACCGAGCCCAAAAATGATTGCACAAATTGCCATGAAGAATTATTTGAAAATGATAAGCAAAAGATTGTTTGAAATTGTTTTACATGATGATATTGGTGGAATGCTGCCAATTTCATCCGGTCTCCTAAATCAGCAAAAATTAGTAGATAAATTGGATTTAGATGAATATCAAAAGGGCTTTGAAAAAGCTAAAAGATTGAGCTCAAAAACCTGGAGTGGAGAATACTATATTTTCTATTATGAAAAGTTGGACTATGTAGTGCCAATAGCGTTCCAAGGTGCTATTGTACTAATTTCAGATTTGAAAGGAGAGATTATAAATGACATTTATAATTTGTCGCCTGATTATCATACAAAAGAAGTTCATATTTGTGTATTTCCCTTACAAGATAGCAGTATCATCATGATGTTTATTGATGCAAATGATAAACGATATAAATCATTTTATAAACAGTTTAGAAAGTTAAAATTTGACGATAAATTGGCTCTTACAAATTATATAATTTTTCTTTATTCAGAAGATGTATTCTTTTCAAAAAAGATCCCACAAGAAGTAATAACTGACAAACGATTAATTGCAGTGACTCGGAGATCTCAGATTGCTGTTTCTAGTAAACCTTTTGGTAATGCGATTGAAAAAGTTAAACAGAATTTTGATTTAACAAGATGGCAAGATATCCCTAACTTATTAATTAATGCGTATGCAATTGACACGAAAAATAATTGATCATATTGTGAGCAAATATAAACTTTCACATTATCCATATCAAGTTCTTGCACAAATTTAATGATATGACTAGGGAGCGGGGCTCTTGTCACATTCGTTGGGGGAAAGAGTGAATGAGTACTGTAGAAGAAAAATGGAACTACATTGTATTGCTCGATGAAGAATTGCTTAAAGGGGGCGTTATTCTAAGTGAATATGTTTCGGAGCTTATTAGAAATGCCGATATATCTTTCGCTTATGGGGCTTATTGGGCATCAATAATAACGGTAGTTGCTGCAATCGAAGCGTATTTTATATCTGAGACAGACTGCAAAAATAAAAAACTTTATGAGTTTATAAATGAATCCGATTTGGATAATAAAGACACTGAACTCTTGCATAATCTTCGAAGATATCGGAATCAAATTGTACATATTAAAGATCCTTGGAATGATGAACCCATACTAAGTTCATATGATAAATTTTCAATTAACGAAGAAAAGATAGCCAAAGACGCTATTAGACTATTACGTACTGTTGTTTACTCTAATCCTTGGGTATAAATTGCTTGAGGGTAAGGGTTACTCAAAAAGTTCTTCAATTGAGTATTTAAAGGACTAAGAAATAAAAGGCTTAAATATTATACTTTCCATTATTCACACAATCATCACACTGCAGTATATATCCTCTTTTCAGCAACATTTTACCCGCACTATCCCCCAACGAAAGGAACAAATCATTAACTTGGATATTAAAAAGCATCTCATTCTCATAAAAGATGAGGATAAGACCGAAAAAATAAGCAGATGTACATATGAAAAAGGTAAATGGCAGGTTACTTTTGCCAATGGGAAGACTTATTCCTACAATTACCATAATGTTGTGTGGAAGAAAAATCCTACCTTGATCGATCCGGCAAGCACAATCGTATATGAAAAAGGCCAATCTTTAACCGGGGTTAATATGATCCTGGATTTCGAGGAATATGTACGAGTAATTTTTGAAAACGGTTATTGTAAGGTGTACAGCAAAAGAGAAATTAAGCTGGAGCAAAGCTGCCTTAAAAATCCGCACGCTGACAGCTGTTTTGAATATTTAAAGCAGTTGGCAAAGATAACGAGTGTAAGGGACGAGGATGATAAAAGCTTTTTAAGCCGGCAGTATGACAAAATTACTTTTGTCAGTTCAGGCAGCGTATTGTCAAAATATCTGTTTCCGACTGAACTTGGAAAAAGTCAACCGGTGAATATGCCAATATTCCCGTTCGGGTTTAATTTGAGCCAGAAAAAAGCTGCTGAAAATGCCTTGACTGAGCAGTTGAGCGTTATCGAAGGCCCTCCTGGAACCGGCAAAACGCAAACCATACTTAACATTATTGCAAATGCGATCATGAATAATAAGACGGTAGCGGTGGTGTCCGGCAATAATTCAGCTACTGCCAATATTATTGAAAAGCTCCAGAAGTACGGGGTAGATTTTATAGCCGCTTACCTGGGCAACAAAAATAATAAAGAGAAATTCTTTGCCGGGCAGACGCAGTCTTATCCGGATATGAAATCATGGGCGATGGATGCCGCCGATTATAGAGAATTTGAAGCAACCCTTAAAATACGGGGTAAAGAATTGGAGGGAATGCTTGAATCCCAAAATAAGGCTGCTATATTAAGGCAGGAGCTGTCGGCATTATCATTGGAGAGAGAATACTTTCAAACCTTTTATAATGAAACCTACCGGGCGATCCCATCTTACCGTTCCCTTTACCGGCACAACGCTGATACCATAATGTCCCTGTGGACGGATTATCAGCAGATGGCTGAAAAAGACGAGCAGATGAGATTTAAAAACAAGCTGAAAAATCTGTTGCGCTATGGGATAATCAGTTTTTCTTTTTATAAAAATTCAAATGAAGATGTTATTGCACATTTTCAGAAGCTTTATTATGAACGCAGAACTGAGGAACTGACAGAACAAATACAGGGCTTGACCAGGCAGTTAGAGAATTATCATTTCGACCGCGCTATGCAGTCATACAGCGATATTTCCATGAAACTTTTTAAAGCCAGCCTGGCGGAAAGATACAAGTATCATAATGTCCGCCCGTTGTTCACCGCCGACTCCTTATGGAAGGAAAAGGACTTTGAGACTTTTATCTGTGAATATCCGGTTATTTTAAGTACCACTCATTCCTTGCGAAGCTGTGCCAGCGCCAATTATTTGTTTGACTATGTAATTGTGGACGAGGCTTCACAGGTGGATATTGTTACCGGGGCATTGGCATTATCCTGTGCCAGGCGGGCGGTCATTGTCGGCGATTTAAAACAGCTGCCCAACGTTGTTTCGGCTGACGCCGCCGAACAAACCGAGCGGATTTTCCAAACTTTCTCACTTGACAGTGCTTACCAATATGAGGCGGGAAACAGCATGCTGGCCTCGATCACAAAACTATTCAATGATGTCCCCCGCACCCTGTTGATCGAGCATTATCGCTGCCATCCCAGGATCATAGGTTTCTGTAATCAAAAGTTTTATAACAATGAGCTGATCGTGCTGACGGAAGAAAATGACCGGGATAAGCCAATGACTGTCTATAAAACTGCCAAAGGCAACCATGCCAGGGGTACCTATAATCAGCGGCAGATCGATGTGATCATGCAAGAGATAATTCCGGCGCAAGGTCTTGATAAAACCGGGCAGTCGCTGGGCATTATGTCTCCCTATCGATTGCAGACAGACAAGCTTTCAGAGGCGGTTGGAGATAGTGACAATATCGAAGTGGATACGGTCCACAAGTATCAGGGCCGTGAAAGGGATGTTGTTATTCTTACTACGGTGGTAAACGAAATGAATGAGTTTGTTGATCAGCCGAATTTACTCAATGTGGCGGTCTCGCGTGCGGTGGACAAGCTTATTGTTGTTATAGTGGATAATGAAAAGAATGAAAACTCCAATATAGGTGATTTGGTAAGATATATAGAATACAATAACTTTGAGATCATCGACAGTAATATTTATTCGGTGTTTGATTTGCTCTATCATAGTTATTCAGAGCATTTATTTGAACGGATGAAAAACAGGAAAAAAGTATCTGCATATGAATCGGAAAACCTGATCAATGCGGTGATAGAAAAAGTACTGAGCCAGCCAGAATTCGATAATCTGAACCACGTAATGCATCAGCCGTTGAAGATGCTGATTCGCAATGCGGAACAACTTGACGAAATGGAATGCCGTTATGCCATGAATGTTATGACCCATACCGATTTTGTGATCTTTAATAAGCTGGATAAAATGCCTATATTGGTGGTAGAAGTGGATGGATATGCATTCCATGCCAATAATCCTCGGCAGTTGGAGAGAGACAAAATGAAAGATACTATTTTACAGAAGTATGATATTCCGATTTTAAGACTGAAGACGAATGAAAGCAGAGAAGAAGCCAGGCTGCAAAATAAACTTGAACAGGTTTTAAATATGACGTAACTAGATTATAAAAAAAGAAAGTAGGAGTGAATATTTATGAAGACGATCGGTTTGATAGGTGGAATGAGTTGGGAGTCATCGACCGAATATTATCGTATTATAAATGAAGAAGTTATGCGCTTTGTTAACAACATCAAAGGACCAAAGAAGGGAAACTTTGTATTTTGTAGAATATCTACGCATAATACTACTGGTAATTTATAAATAGAGGAGGTATACGATGAATAAGTCTTATGAAAAGCCGGAATTGATCATTTATGAAGATCTGTCCGCTGTGATCGGCGGCAAAATCTCCAACATTCCGCCTGAACCATAAATTTCCCCAACGACATTATTCTTTCGTACGTTTTGATGGTTTTCTCTGATGGCTAAACTAGCCGACATAGAAAACCACTCCTTTTACTGGCGGTATTTTTGATGTGCCATCCAAGTCGTTTTGAATAAAGAGGGGTGATAGTATGGCGGAGGAGAGGCTTCCAGGGGAGGTAAGCAGTTATGGCATTTCTTATTTACCGGGGCCTACTGCGGCAGAACTGTCCAGGGGGTGCCAGTCCTGCAAAAAAGGCAGCTGGCTATCTGTCCGTGTCGGCAATCGATGCAATCTGTCGTGCAGTTATTGTTCACGGGACAGAACAGAATCGGGCGGAGATCTCGACGATGATTTCCGTATAAATCCCAAAAAGACGGTTTCCGCCATTGAGCTGAAAAGACTGCTTTTGTTGCCGCACGGCATCGAAGGGATTTCTTACACCGGCGGTGAACCGTTTCTCTATGTAGATAAAATCGTCGACATGGCCGCTTTCGTCACGCAGAACTTGCCGTCAGTCTATCAGTGGGTTTATACCAATGGCCTGCTGCCGACGTTCGACACAATGAAGACCCTTTTCGTATGCGGCATACAGGAGATCCGCTTCCATATCGGCGCGTCTGATTTTGACGAGCGGGTCATCAACAACATAAGGATTGCAGTCGAAATTTTCCCAAGGGTTACGGTAGAAACACCATCAACGCCTCAATTATATGAGTACCTGATACTAAATGAGCAGATTCATTTACTGGCTAAGATCGGGGTCAGGCAGCTAAACCTGCCCGAACTCTACTATCGAAAAGAACAAGTCAAGACAGGCAATATTCCTGCTGATTCCTACACGTTTGCCGGCGGCATTCGTTTGGTCAGCCCCCGAGACAGTCATAGCATAACCAGGGCTATTGTCGTATGCCTATGAGCATCAAGTCGACATGCTGATTAATGATTGCTCCAATGAGGCGAAAGACCTGCAAGTGCGGCAACGACTTTTCTCGGGCAAAATCCCTGATGCGTTCTTTCATTTTGGCGATTTAAAGCCGGAAGCGGTGAAGTGATGGATTAAGATGGAGAACTCAGGAGGTAACCGAAGTGCTTCATGAAATAAATATTCAGAGCCGCACAAGGGATGAAATGATCAATATAGCCGGGCAAATCCAAAGGCTTATTGCTGAAGAAAATGTCCAGGAGGGGCTGGCTGTGATCTTTTGTTCCCATACTACGGCGGGGATAACGATCAATGAAAACGCCGATCCGGATGTGCAAAAGGATTTTCTGCGCAGGCTGGATGATGTTTATCCGTGGAATATGGCGGAGGACCGGCACTATGAGGGTAATTCAGCCGCGCATTTGAAGTCCAGCACGGTGGGCTCATCACAAACGGTTATTATTCGCAATGGGAAATTGCTCCTGGGGCAATGGCAGGGGATTTATTTCTGTGAATTTGACGGCCCGCGGGCGCGAACCTGTTTTGTGAAAATCATATAGCAGAAGAAGCGCGGGGATATTCTCTTCCTTTTAATCTATATTTCCGGAATTGATAAAAATCCTGTGCCCCTGGTATTTTTTAAAAAGACTAAACAATATAATTGGCAAATGATTAATATGAATGAATATTGGCTGTTGATGTTGTGGTAATATAAGAAAAGCCTACCGCGAACGGCAGGCGCTTTTTTCTGATCAAGAGCAGTGCCGGAAAAGCCCTACTCCAAAGCCAGAACCTAATAAGCTCTAACCTATGACCACCTATAGTTTATGATATTCAAGTGCATATCGTCAAATACTATTTTTACCCAAATTCAGCACTTATTATAAAAGCTCGTTAATTAACCTGCATTAGTTGTTATAAAGGCTTATTTTTAACCGGGTTAATCAGGAATTTTACAGGCATTTCATATATACCATAGTCATATCCGCCCCGCTGATTGGATAAACGTAATGACATGGCGCTAATACGCGCATATAGTTCCACCAGCCATTTTTCATAATCGTTTTGCGGTAATTGTTCAGCTTCATTGAATCCTAGTCCGTAATATTTTCGTATGATATTGCCGCTAAGATCAGGAAAGTGGATTAAGGGATGTGTCTGCGACGCAACAAATAGAGGCAACTCTACAATGCGACTATAGTGCCTTCCGGTTGCATGTGTAAAAAGAAATCTTTTGAATCCCAGGGCAATGCGTCCATCATCCTTATCATGAATTTTATCAAAGATTACTAGTACATCGTCATCGCAATATTGGCCATATTTCTGTAGTCTTTCAAGTAAAAATCTGTGTTCATTAGGTAACATGCCGGGCTCATAATAAGGATTATAATTGGGTCGAGTGAGGACTATAAACAGATATATTGGAAAAGCAATAACATAAACGAGTAACGATATAACAATAATATAAAATAGAGTCATAGGTTTTTTCCTCCGTATAGCTATTATCAATAAAACACTAAATATTTTAAAAATTAAAATTCCACCAAAATATAACATAATCCTTCTTGTTTACAATATCATCTGAAGCTATGGATTGGCTGTAACAACATAAGTTATACGCTGTTATTATTTATAAGCAATAAAGAAATCACGGTGGAATGGAAATAGTATTTTACCATTCTTAATTGGACTTTGACCAGATGGCACCGGCTGATTTTGATTCATTGCTGGGTGCATATACCGGAGCTGCAGTAATTTTTGGAGCTTCGGGCGGAGTTATGGAAGCTGCGCTCAGAACTGTTTATGAAGTTGTGGTCAAGGAAACCCTTGAAGACGTTAACTTCACCATGGTGCGCGGATTTGAAGGTATGAAGGAAGCTGAAGTTGATCTGGCGGGAACCAAGGTCAAAGTGGCTGTGGCCAACTCGCTGGGCAATGCCCGCAAGATCATGGACGAAATCAAAGCCGGAACCTCTCCTTATCACTTCATCGAAGTAATGTGCTGTCCGGGTGGCTGCATAGGCGGCGGCGGCCAGCCTATCCCTTCCACTATTGAGAAGAGGAAAGAGAGAATTGATGCTATTTATGCCGAAGATGCCGGCTTGCCGATCCGTAAATCCCATGAAAATCCGGAAGTCAATCTTCTTTATGAAGACTTCCTGCATGAGCCTCTGGGGCATAAATCTCATGAGCTGTTGCATACCCACTACCATCCCCAGAAACAATAAAGCAGTCATATTAAACTGAGTGGAAATTAAAAACCAGGAGCACAAGCTCCTGGTTTATTTTTTTCGTACACTATGGCGGTAAACGAAATGAATGTATTCGTTGATCAGCCGAATTTTGTCAATAACGGTTCCCTGTGCGTGGACAAGCTTATCCTGGTCATATCGGATAATGAGAAGAATGAAAACTCCAATATAGGTGATGTGGTAAAATATTAGAAGTCAGGTGCAAAATAACTTGCCCAGATACTAAAATAACATAAGTATCAACTGTACGCGGATCTTACATTTGGCTGTTGAATGGATTCTTAAAAGCAAGGAGATATCAAAAATGCCAGCTTATGTATTGATTGAAATAGAAATTCATGATAAAAGTATGTACTTTCAGTATATTGAGAAAGCGCGACCAATAGTTGAGAGTTACGGCGGGAATTACATAATAAGAGGCGGGAAGACGGAAATACTTTTTGGCGATTGGGAGCCGGAGAGGATAATTTTAATTGAATTTCCTGCTCGTGAAAACATTGAGAGATGCTTTCATTCCACAGAGTACCTGGAAATAAAACACCTCAGAGAGAATTCAACGAACACCAGAGCCATTATTCTCGAAGGGTATGATCATTTATAGATTGTGCAGGTGAATGAAAGCGGGTATATTTTATTAAATACAGGAGAGAAATTATGACGAATTCAGATAAAGTAATATCATTGATTATCCTGGGGTTGCTGGCCCCGGTTGTTCTGATGCTGCTTTTTTGGTGGGGAAGCATACCGTTTGTAAAAGATGACGCATTGATAATGTATCTGGCATTGGGAGGCCTGGCTGCCGGGGTGATACTGGATTTTACTCTTTTGCGCGGATTTGTTTTTAAATTGTTTAAGCTCCCGCTGAATGTGTTAACAGCGGTGGAGATATTTTATTCAATTATGGTCTACGGCTTATTTATGGGATTCCCTGTTTTCAACAGCCTGGTCGGGATATTTGGAAGTTATATTAATGCCCGAGGCGGTGTAGTTCAGAAAAAATCCAGGGAAGAAATATTAAAAAGTTCAAGGTATATTAACAGAATCTCAACGGGTATATTATTATTTTTATGTATTTGTACGGCTGTGTTTGCCCTTCGTGAAAGCTCTATTTGTCTACAGATAAAAGGAATGCTTAACCTGCCTTTTAATGTTACTATGGGAATGGTCTGGATGCTGATAATTATTGGAGGAGGCCTTCTGCTCTGGTTTCAGTACTATTTTTCCGTATTTGTTTCCAAACGGGTCTTAAGCTCTTTGGCTTCGTAAGGGCCGGAGATATCAGCAGGATTATGCACAAAGGATTCACTGTCGCAAATTGAGACGATATTTTAATATGGATGGAGGAGAAAATCTATGCAGGAAGTTTATGATTTTTTAAAAAAGTCCGGGACTTACTATCTGGCGACGGTGGATGGTGACCAACCACGAGTCCGGCCTTTCGGAACTGTCAATCTCTTTGAGGATAAGCTTTATATCCAGACCGGCAAGGTCAAGGATGTTTCCAAACAAATGACAGCAAATCCAAACGTTGAGATTTGTGCCATGAATGGCGGCGAATGGATCCGGATCCAGGCAATTGTGGTTGATGATGATCGGGTGGAGGCAAAGCAGAGCATGCTCGATAAATATCCTGAATTACAGACCATGTATTCAGCAACAGACGATAACACGCAGGTATTATATCTGAAGGATGCCGTTGCCACGATTTATTCTTTTACTGCTGCCCCAAAAGTAATCAAGTTTTGATTTATGATCCGTTATGATGCTATTTGCCGTTTTATTCAGGATAGATTAATTACAAAATTTTTAGAATATTATGAGGGTAGTATAATGAATATGAGTACTCGGCTAAAAGGATTACTCACTAGCGGAACGGGAGCCGATCTTGTTTTCGTAGCTTATGCAAATACCCTTGAGGAAGTTGCAATATTGCAGAAGGAGATACAAGGACCGCTAAGTATTGCTGCCGGCTTACCATATAATATCACAGAGTTTTCTATAAATGACCTCATTGAGTTGAATTTGGCACGGATTAGTTTACCAATGTTGATGATACAATCTTCGATACAAGGAATGCTTAAATCGCTCAGGAGCATAAGTAAATCCAACAGTTTTGAAGATATAGTCAATAATGAACTTACTTGCTCAAGCCAGGATATTACGGCTCTACTGAACAGGTAGAATATCTTCAGTCGTTAAATAGCGTTTCCCAGGATTGCAGACATTTCTCGTGAAGGACAGGGGAACAAAAGGAGGGGTTGGGAATGGATTATAATGAGGCAGTGGTGCGGCTTGCTCCATGCGGGCTGGATTGCTCGCGCTGTGCTGATTACGCCGGCGGAGAGATTCAGAAACTGAGTACACGTTTGGGCGAACTTCTAAACGGTTATCTTCGTGTGGCTAAAGTGAAAGAGTCCATAAAGCCAGTATTTAAAGGCTACCCCCAGTTTGAAGAGGTGCTTAAGTTGTTCTCCCAGGCCGCTTGCAGCGGGTGCCGGGGAGATAACGTGCTTTGCCCCATCGAGTGCGTTGCCGGTATTTGCACCAGGGAAAAAGGGCTGGACTTCTGCTTCCAGTGTGAAGAGTTTCCCTGCTCAAAGAAGATAGACACCCAGATAAAGGAGCGATGGCTGAGATTAAACCTGCGGATGAAGGAACTCGGGGTGGAGGAGTTCTACGAGGAACAGAGAAAATTGCCAAGGTATTAAGTTTGCATAAACCTTCTTCACTTAAATTCCCGCCCGTCTCATATTTTCATGCTGAGCGATATTCTTTTCTTTTGGGCTTCAATACCCAATACTCGCACTTTGACGATGTCGCCGATCGATACGACTTCCAGAGGATGCTTTATGCGGCGCTGGGATATCTCCGAGATATGTACCAGACCGTCGACTTTTACGCCGATATCTACAAATGCTCCGAAATCCACGACATTGCGTACTACACCTTCGAATTCCATGCCGGCCTTTATGTCTTCCAGACTCAACACATCCTGGCGGAAGATAGGAGGCGGTACATCTTCACGCGGATCGCGTCCGGGACGCAGCAGCGCATCGGTAATATCCCGCAAGGTCGGCAGGCCCGCGCCAAGTTCTTCGGCACTTTTCTTCAAATCAAGGGATTGTATTTTACCGCGCAGGGCTTCGCTGCCCAGTTCATTTAAGCCGGCTCCGATGTATTGCAGCAGTTGGCCGGATAATTTATAGGACTCCGGGTGGATGGGGGTGGCATCCAGCGGGTTGTCACCTCCGCTGATACGCAGGAAGCCGGCGGCCTGTTCAAATGCTTTGGGGCCCAGTTTGGGAACCTTTAGAAGTTGTTTGCGGTTGCCAAACGGTCCATTGCTCTCACGAAGCTTGACAATATTATTAGCGACGGTGGCATTAATGCCGGCCACATAAGACAGCAGGGAAGCGGAGGCAGTGTTCAGATCCACGCCGACATAGTTAACCGCCGATTCCACCACGCCGGTCAGGCTGTCATTCAAACGCCTGGGTGCGATATCATGCTGGTACTGGCCTACGCCGATGCTCTTTGGTTCGATCTTCACCAGCTCGGCCAGCGGATCCTGGATCCGTCTGGCAATGGAAATGGCGCTGCGCTCGGATACATCCAGATCAGGAAATTCCCGGGCCGCCAGTTCAGAGGCCGAATAGATACTGGCACCGGCTTCGCTGACAATAGTGTAGGCCAGATGAGGATAATTGGATTTCTTAATAAAGTCGGCTGCCACCTGTTCGGTTTCCCGGGAAGCCGTTCCGTTGCCGATCGCTATCGCATCAACATGATACTTTTCTACCAGACGGGCCAGCACTTTTTCCGTACCGGCTATATCACTGCGGGGCGGGGTAGGATAAAATACCCCTATTTCTTTTACCAGACCGGTCGCATCGATCACTGCCCATTTACAGCCGGTACGATAAGCCGGATCGATCCCCAGCAGAACTTTTCCATTTACCGGAGCCTGCAGCAGGAGGGAACGCAAGTTTTTGGAGAATACCTGGATAGCCTGTTCATGGGCTCGCTCGGTCAATTCGCTGCGAATATCCCGTTCAATTGCCGGGGCCAGCAAACGCTGCCAGGAATCGGTTACGGCTAGCTGGATCTGTGCTCCTGCTTCCCCGGGCCGGGCATAGCTGCGATTCAACCGGTTTATTATTGCCTCCGGATCAAGCTCCAAACCTACTTTAAGTATATCTTCCTGTTCGCCGCGATTGATGGCCAGAATGCGATGCGAGGGAATACGGGTCACAGGTTCATGATAATCGTAGTACATGGTATACACCGAATCTTTTTCCGGTTCGCGGGCTTTGGAACTGATAAGGGCTGATCTGCGGCATAGATCACGGGCTGCCTGACGCATGGCCGGATCATCCGCCACCTGTTCGGCGATAATATCCCGGGCACCCTGCAGCGCATCTTCGACGGCAGGCACATCATCATTCAGATATTTCTTCGCTTCCAGATGAGGGGATTCAATTTCCCCACAGCTCAGGATAAAATCAGCCAATCCCTGCAGTCCTTTGTCCCGGGCCATGCTGGCCCGGGTCCGGCGTTTGGGGCGGAAGGGCCGGTAAATATCATCTATTTCCACCGGCCGGCGGGCGGCCAGAATTTTCTCGCGAAGTTCTTCCGTAAGTTTACCCTGTTCTTCAATGAGACGAACTACTTCCTCTTTTTTCTGTTCCAGGCCGCGGAAAAACTTCAGCAGCTCATCGATCTGCCGGATCTGCACTTCATCCAGTTCGCCGGTAACCTCTTTACGGTAACGGGCAATAAAGGGAATGGTTTTGTCATCATCCAAAAGACCCACGGTGTTGGTAACTTTATTAGCCGGTAAACCGCTCTCGGTTACGATCATATTGATTATCTTATCCATACTTGCGTCATTACTCCCTCAAAACAGATTAGATCCTGCGTGATACAGATTATAACATAGCATAATTCAGGAAATAGTAACAGTTTTGCCGGGCAACAAGCTCGGCAGATGACCAGACTTGTTGCCAGGCGGTTCTTAAGCTCGTTGGCTTCGAAAGGACCGGAGCAACCAGTCATGGATCATTCGGAAGCCAAATATATCTGCAATGTATGCAGGACTATCTGCGATGCTTGTGCTACAGAATGCTTTATGTTTAAAGACAATCACTGCCAGCAGTGCGCCGACGTTTGTCACCAGTGTGCCAATGAGTGTGCCAAAATGACCCAGATGTAGAAGCAAAAACAGAAAACCTTACAATAACGCCGATCATATTGACCGGCGTTTTATTGTCTTGCGTAATTTATCATCGTCTTTGTTACTTTATAAAAGGGAATATAAGGAATAGCATAGAAAATATATCTGAATATCTGAAATAATTATAATTAATTTGTGTAGTACAGGAGCCGGGAGGATTTTTGTGAGCAGTTTATTGGGTATAAAAGGATCGAATCAAAATGAATATCATTTTTGAAGAAATGCAGGAAAAACACCTGGGTGAAGTATTATCGATTTATACATATTACGTCCTTAACACGACTGCTACATTCCATGACCACGAATTAAGTGAAAGTGAAATGCGGGAAATCGTATTTTTTGAAAACCCGAAGTACAGAACATATGTGATAAAATCATCCGGAAATATCTGCGGTTATGTAATCCTCTCCCAATATAAGAAACGTGAAGCATATGACCGGACTGCCGAAGTAAGTGTGTATTTAAAACCTGATTCCATCGGGCAGGGAATTGGCAGTCAGGCTTTAAAATTTATTGAAGATACAGCAGTCAGTCAGAAAATGCATGTGCTTATTGCTACGATATGCGGTGAGAATTCGAAAAGTATGCACTTATTTGAACGAAACGGTTACAACAAATGTGCTCATTATAAAGAGGTAGGGGAAAAATTTGGCCAGCTTCTGGATATAGTCACTTATCAGAAAATAATTTCATAGCCGCATTTTGTACAGCGGAGCCCAACAGGGGGATTCCCCCTGTTGGGCTCCGAAAGAAAAGAGGAGAGATTATACTGAAGGCACAATATCCAGAGATACCGGGCCATTGCTGTTGATGTTTATCTTGTATTGGCCGGTGCCCAGCAACACACTGCCTTCCGCCCTGACCGGCCCGGACTCTTCCATATCGGTGCCTCCGGTCAGACCGTTTTCCCTTACTTCCCAGGCTGCATTCCCCCGGAGTTCATCCCGGCTGTTGGTCCGCGCTGACAGTTGCAGATTGGATGCGGCAGGCAAATCCAGAGCTGCGCTGTCAACCCCGTTTATATACCAGTCATTGCTTATCTGTGCTGCATGTATTTCCAAATCGTTTACTCCGCTGTAAATGCAGACCTGCAGAGCTTCAGGCAGATAAATGGTATTGCGGTGGATGTTTACACCCGCCGCAGGCATAAAACTTACCGAACGACTGGAAGTAAAGGCGATATATAGTGTATCTCCTTCACGCCGGGTCTGCAGGATCTGGCTTTGGTCAAGCAGTTTCACAGCTTCACTTTGCGAAGTCGAGGTAACATCTGCTTTCCATGAAGCGGTTATTTTGTCTGACTGACAACTGATAATTTCCAATGTATCAGAGGACTGTTCAATAACAACTTTTTTTAACCCGGCATCTACCGGGATCGGTTCAGCTGTATTTAACAACTCATAGTCATATGAATTCAAAGAAGCTCTGCATTGTTCGATAACACCGCATTCCTGTAAACCTGCCATCGTTAATCCAAAACAAAGCATGATTATGATGATAAAAACACCCAACAAGTCATAGGAGATATGGGTACTGTTTTTCCTGGCCTGCCGGGACTGCCATAAAACCTCCGCGCCCAGCAGGATAAAAATCAGCGGCCACCATCTCGCGGCCCAGTCAAGCACCAGCTTTTCATTTATTTGTGCATAGAGCAGACCCAATCCCATTAGAAGGAGGGTGATACCCATGCTTAATGTTCCTGCCCGCCATGTTCGCATGAGTCTTCCTCCTCTCCGGATTTCAGGGATTCAGTCTTTTCACCCCGCAGCAGGTAGATCCCGCCCAGGATAAACAGGATAGCAACTACGCCGGTGCGCAGGTATCCTTGTATTTCCCAACTGATATGCGGAAGCAGAATACGTTCGGCGATTACAATGATTCCAAATATGATCAGCCCCCAGCCGATCCACTTGGCATGATCAACTTTAACCGGGAAAATTGCAGCCATGTCAATATCCTCGGTCTCGCCGGACTGGTACAGGTTATAGGCGCTGAAAACGCTGTAACACCATAACACCGGCAGAACAAATCCAATAAAGCTGATACCCAGCCAGCCCATCAGAAAGAGAGTTAAAAAGAATACTGTCATCAGCCGTATCCCCGTGTTTATCAACCCCAGATACATATGCCCGGCACCCGGAACAAAAGAGAAAAATATCGTCAGCCATTTACTTTTGTTTTGCATCTTTCACGTTCCTTTCTTTATTAATTGAAAAACTCTGTATTATTTTAGAACTGTCCTTCATCAATTGGTCATCCCAGTCCTGGCTTACGGTTGATTCGATGCGCTGACTATTAAGCACGCATATTTGGGAAAAATACATGCTCTTTTCCACCATTGAATCGAATATGCCTCCGCTCATCAAAGCCAGAGTTATAACCGCTGCGGTAACATAATAGGCAAACAGATCCCGGCGATTAAGCTTCCGCCGGCCCGGTTGAATTTTGGCCGGGATTGAAGCGGGAGTATGTTTATTTATTTTTTTTATCAAATTATCGGTAAAATCCAAAGAAATCCTGTCCTGGGCTGCTTCAATATCCGCCTCATCGATGAGACTTAAAAAATATTCCTGGCAGTCTTCACAAAGCTCTAAATGTGTTTCGATCTCTGCCATTAATTCCGGTTCGATGGTTTTTCTTTTGTAATCCTGCCATTCGTCAGGGCTAAAGTGCATTTGTTTCAACTGCCATCCTCCTTCCATTTTTGTTTGATCATGGCCCGGGCCCGGTAGAGCCTGGATTCTACAGTTTTGACACTGACACCGCTGTGCTGGGCAATCTCTGCATAAGACCTGGATTCAAAGTAGTATTCCTGAATGATTTGACCGTAGATCGGGGGAAGCTGCCGGCATATTTCCCTCACCTGGTCATGTTTTTCATTCTTTATTAACAGCAAATCAGGTGCCCGGCTTTCGTTTTCATCCGCCAGATAACCAATGTCCAGAATCTCATGCCGGTTGTATTTACTATGGGACCGTTTCCAGTCAAGTGTTTTATTGAGCGCAATTTTCCCCAGCCAGGCCTTAAAATTCCGGGGACGATAATCCGGCAATGAGTTGTATACCTGCAGAAATACTTCCTGGGCAATATCCTCTGTGTCGCTGCTTCCGGGGAGAAGGTTCAGAATTATGGCAAATACATAGGCTTTATAGCGATCAATCAGGGTTCTGAGTGCATTTTGGTCTGCAGTCAGTACCCGCTGCAGCAATTCTTCATCACTTGTAACCATAATCCCCTCCTTTCCCTTTCTAACAATAATAACGTATTAATTGCAGAAAACCCTGCAGGTTATACAAAAAAACAAAATCCGCATTTCTGTAAGATATAAAAATGGTCTTTGGAAATTAAAAAGACCTCCTGATTTGATTTTGAGTGTGTCAGGTAAAACGCACAAAAATCATAAAATCAGAAGGTTTTAAGCTCTTGAGAAGTTGGAAGCAATAACACCAGGTACTTAAAGGGATAGTTATATACCGTCTTTTGAGATGTTTTAACTATTTTTAACGTTGAAAATGCCCTGGAGACTACAGCTTATTTAGGTGAAACGATAATCTTGATATTTTCATCCTTGTTATTGATTAATTCCTGGAAACCTTGGTCGATAATGTCCTCGAGTTTGATTTTGCCGGTAATCATAGTATTTGCATCAAGTCTGCCATCACCAAGCATTGCTATAACGGTTGCAAATTCTCCGTTATAAGCCAGTGAGCCTTTAATTTCCTTTTCCGGGAAAGTTACGTCATTAAATTGGATCGGAGTATTTTTTTCGAATACGCCTGCAGTTACAACAATGCCGCGGGGACGAATGCTGGCAATAGCAACCGGAACAGTCTTGTCGCTGCCGACACATTCTATGGCTACATCTGCCCCCAGGCCATCAGTCATTTTTTGAACTTCAGCAGCTGCATCACACTCGGTGGGATCAATAACAGCGTAAGCACCAAGTTTCATCGCATAATCTTTACGTGCTTTGGCCATCTCAATAACTATGACTTTTGCAGCACCGGCTGCTTTAGCACATTGTAAAGCAGATAACCCGATAGTACCACCGCCGAGAATAACAACATTATCGCCGGCCATAACCGGAGCCCGGCGAACAGCATGCATTCCGACCGCTAGAGGTTCCACAACAGCAGCTGTTTCAAACGGCATGTCATCAGGAACCTTATAAAGGGTATAAGCTGGTACGTTTACGTACTCTGCAAATGCTCCGTCAGTATGCAGACCAGTAAAGGCCAGTTTCTCGCAGCAAGGATAATTCATTCTCTTACATGAATAACATTCCCAATCCACCTGACAGGCATCGGGAGCTACTTTATCCCCAACTTTCCATTTGGAAACTCCTTCACCAACTTCAACGATCGTTCCGGAAAATTCGTGACCCAGTGTTACAGGGGCAGTTCTGCCAGTTAAAGGATGAGGCGTTTCTACAGGAATAAAGATAGGCCCGGCAATATATTCATGCAGATCCGAACCACATATTCCGCACCATTCAACCTTGATTTTCACCGAACCTTCAGGGGGAGCGGGGGGCTCAGGAATCTCGACAACTCTTACGTCTCTTTGCGCATACCACACTGCTGCTTTCATTATATCAGTACGACCCCTTTCTCTGACTAAGGAATGTAATCAATATCCCAATCCTTCTTTTTATCTTCAGACTTCTTGATATCTTGTTCTTCCTTTTGGGATGATTTTTCCTGGGTGTGCAAACCATCTTTTTTTTCTGCCAAAATCTTTTCCTCCTCAGACTTATTCAAGTTTTATATTTAGTATTTTGCCCTGAACAAAAATTATTAATCTGTTTAAATATTTTTGTTGTAACCGTCATATGCTCACCGGTATTATAGATCTATTGAATCAGAGGTATTCAATGAGGAAGATAATTACCAAATATATTTAGCTGACGTGATTTATATGGCAGGCGGCGATAATTACAGGTTGAAGGAAAGATCAGCTCCTGTTTGTGGACAATTTGCTGCCGATAGTTTCGGCTTTTTTTGACAGCCGGTCTGAAATTGCCGGTTTTGCTTTAGTGCCCGGTTTTACGATCTTGCCTATAAGTTCATACCCTCCATAATGCAATACTTGATTGACAGCTCTTATTGCGCCTCTGCTTTCGGCAGCGATAAAATTAAACGGCCATGGAGTGCTGCAGGCGGTTACAATAACCGCTGGCTTGCCTTTTTGGCGCGGGACAGGTATACTGCTTGAGCTTTCACCCATAAATACTGGCACATTCCTGTCAAATAAAAGCTTAAGCTGAGCGCTCATGTTTCCCCAGTGCGTAGGCGTGCCTACAATAAGAGCATCAGCGTCTCTGATTTTACGCCCCACTATATGGGCATCGTCTTCGGGCAGGGCGCATTCCCGGTCTGGCCGGCACTTCATGCAGGCCATGCAAGGCTTCATGTTGAGCTCATATACGTTGATCCACTCCACCTGATGTTGACTGGAAATTCCTTTAACAACCAATTTGAGAAGATCAGCAACTGTTCCATTTTTACGCGGGCTGCCGTTTAAAACCAATATATTCATAATTGCTCCTTCTGTGAGGAGACACCTCACTTTGATTGGCTGATATTTTTTCAAATTATACCACGATTACAAGGAATCTTTCACAACCGTGAAAGCTTTATTGATCGGAATCCGTATTCATAGAAACAGTATCGGCGCCGGGCATTTTTAAGCTGGAGAATTTTTATGGACTATAGAAAAAAAGTACTCACAGTTATAACCCTGCTAATAATAGTAGTAATTATTGCCGCGGCGGTGATTATCATGTCCAAACTGGATGCGGTTGAATCAGGCTCTCCGTCTGCCAATAATTCAGCCTTTGACAGCCCGAATAAATCCGCGGACGTAATACTCTATGGAGCTATCCATACGCCATTTGCCAACTTTCGGATCACATCTGATCTAAATAGTGACAGCTATCTGGTTATTTTTGAAGAGAACGGTAAAGTTGGTTTTAAGGACCAAAGCGGTAAGACCATTGTGCCGGCTATATACAGCAAAGCCAACAGCTTCTGGAAGGGCGTGGCCAGGGTGTGGTCTGATCAAGACGGGCAGTATGTTTGGAAGACCATCGATATGAACGGCAAGGTATACGACTATAATGAGGTATATGGTTTCGAATACGGCCTGTCGGCGGTTGCCAAAAACGGCAAATTCGGATTTATTAATACTGCCGGCGAACTGACAGTCCCTCTGATTTATGACCAGTTGTTTTGCTCTTACAGCGTTGACGGACGTTCCACCTATGCGGTCAAAGACGGTCAGTTTGTTTACCTTGATCTTAAGAACGGATATGAGGAACGGTTTGAAAAGTACGACCTGGCACGAAAATCTGTTTATAAACGAATCATTGACCTTAATGATTACAACCTGGTAGTTGCCAACAATATGCTGATTGTCGATGGTCTTGCTCAACCGTCGGGCCTGAGTTTCCCTATTCCTATTCTGGAGGGATTGGATTTTGACCTGTATACCCAGCAGGAAAAGCTGGGCACCTATAAAGCCAAACTGGTCCCGGGATTTTATGAGGGAGAAATATTTGTCACCTTTCCTGACTATACCGGAACTTCTTTAAATGAAACTGAATACTATGCGGTATTAAAAAGCTGCCATATAAGCGGCAGTAAAGTTACTCAATTAACCGATACCGAAAGTATGGTTAACACCGCCCGGTATTATTTGCAGACCAATAATATTGAAAACACACCATTTGACATAAAAATGGCTTTTGCCGGGGACTTGAGCGGCAACGGCATCCGGAGTGCAGTGCTGCAGATTGATGATACCTACAGGGAAAAAGACATACCGGTACCATTTGAAGAAAATTGGCCTACCAGTCAGTTTACTGAAGGCCATACTTCGTTTGTGAATGCTATATTGTATATTGCCGATCTAAACAAACCTTTAGAATACAAGGTGGTCAAATCTAATATCTGGAATCATGTTGACTGGGACTATAAAACTGAAAATATTGGGTTTGTAGCTAATCTGGATGCCGATTCCTGTCTGGAATTATTGATTTACAATGATTATTACGAATATCGTGATTATTCGGTGGCGGATTTATAATATTATTTTTGGCAAGGAGTGCTGACTTATGAAATTGTCTGATATTAACGGGCAAAGATTTAACCAGGCGCTGCTGGGAGTTGTGATCCTGGTGATTATTGCGGTGGGTTGCTGGTCTGTTAACTTGTTCGGGCGGCCCTGGATTCAGGCTGAAAAAACCACTCCTGCTGAAAATAAGTATACGACCTCCGACCTGAAACCTGAATCCGATCTTACCCAGGCTGATGCGGGTGTATTTAAAGACCGGGGAGATCTGGCCTTTGTCGAGGGTGGATTACTATATGTCCTGGAAGGTAAGAGCGGATGTGTTACTCGACTCAGCGATACGGGCCAGGCGCTGGATCCCATGTGGTCGCATGATGGACAATGGCTGGCTTATATACGTACCGGCGAGATAGACAGGTTAAGCGGAACGTTATGGATGGTAAAACGGGACGGTACCCAATCACACCAGGTAGAGGGCTTGTCGGGGTCAGTTATGCAGGGTGCATATGCCTGGTCGCCGGTTGCCAATAAGTTGGCCGTGAGAAATGATGGAATATGGCTTGTTGGCGAGCAGGGACCGCCTGCCCGGATAGTAAAAACAGAATCGGAGTCCGCTCTTTCGTTGGTTTGGTCCCCTGATGGCAGGCAATTGGCCTATAGTACAACCTTGCCTTATAAACAGGAGGAAGTGCAAGACCGCAGTGATGCCCTTTATACGGTAGACATCTTCAGCGGACATACTACTCAGCACTTGACAGCTCAAACTGCCGGCATACACTTGATGGCTTGGCAGCCGGACGGTAAAGGTTTGCTGTACTGGGAGATCCCTGGCCACGGAGCGTCTGTTGCTGCTGATGGTGTTGATTTATGCAGCTTCCAGTTTGGGAACCAGGTTTCCCTCCACTTGAGCGCGGGCTTGACCAGCCGCAACTGGTGGTCGATGGCGCCGAACGGTAGTTTGCTCAGGGTGGCAGGTACGGGACGGGAAATTTGGACCAATAAATGGCTGGAGTTATTTGATATAAACAGCGGAAAAAGCAGCCGGGTGAATATTGCTCCGGGAAGTATTCCGGCAGATCCGGCTTTTTCACCTGATGCCAGGCAAATTGCGTATGTTACTGCCAGTGATTTGGGCTCCAAAGATTATCCCGATCAGGAAAAACTCGACAGCTGGATGGATACCCGCACCCTCTGGGTTGCCAATAGCGATGGCAGTGAGGCCAGACCTCTTTCTAATGCCGGACAGGACATGCAGGAACCGCAATGGTCCAGAGATGGCAAATATATAATGTATATATCCGAAGATTGCTTATGGATGATTGATACACAGGGCAAGCAACGGCACAAGATCCTGGGGCCATTCCCGGATGAAGATGATTACTTCGGATTGGGGATGGGAAGTTATGTATTGGACTGGTATAAAGGATAGCGCATGTTTACCTTTAGGTTATGATCATTTATGGATGATGCGGGTTACGTATGCTGTTAAAAATCATCGAATCGAGAGGAAAGTTACATGAGAAAACAGCTTGAAATGATTTTGTTATTAACAGTTAGCCTTATAATGGCAGCAGCTCTTGCCGGCTGCATTAGCCACGTTTCCGATATACAACAGGATGACAAACCGGATACTTCCAAACTTGACGATAAAACGACTGATTATATGGCAGCGCAGACAGACATCCAGCCGCAGTACTTTTTTATTAATGGCTCGCTGTTAGGCAGCTATGACGATGACGGCTGGCACAGTCTGTGTGATACCGGAAACACGAAAACGGATAGCACTGATGTTAAGGTTTTCTATGCAAAAGACCTGCTTGATCAGGATTCCTACTATGTTTACGAGAATAATAAACAGGTTGGGGTGTCTAGTCAGATGGTCTGGATAACAGAGGAAGCTTATGGTCTGGGCAGCTTTGAAGCTGAGGATGCCCCGCAAAAATTTACCGGCTATGGTCGGTTATACAGCTTCAAGGATGACAGCAGCACAGCTTACCGGATTTTTGACTTGCCTGTAAAACTGGGGCCTGAACTGGCCGAACTCAAAATACCGGATTACAGCTTTCATACTGATTTTGTCTATGGGGAAGAATGGGAACGGCATAGTTCCAGCGACAGACTTGTTACAAACAGCAGCGCTGATTTGTTCCCACGTAAAATGAGGTACAGTGATGAGCCTACAACAGAGGGACTGCAGTCACTTATCGATTTATTCAAAGCAAATAATATGGAAAACGCCAGTCCGAATTTTACTGAATGCGTAACAGGTGATTTTGATAATGATGGAAATGCGGAGTGTTTGATGCTGGCAGAGAATCCCGTTTCGGAATTAGGATATCCGCTCCTTTGCGGTGACGGCAAGACGGATCATCTGGGAGTATTTAACGTTATATTTTATCAGGACGATGATGGCAGTATTCAGACACTATACAGCGACCTGCGCCCATACCAGGGTGAATTTAAAGCAGATGAGAATGGTGGTATGGAACTAATGGGTGGGCCGCCGTACAGTATCAGAATTGCCTTATTCACTGCCGCAGATTCAAATTCCGATGGGGTTTATGAGATCGGGGTAAAAAAGAACGAATGGGAAAGTGGCTTCTACCTGACCTATTCCATGGATGCCAGGGATAAATATGAAATCGTTATGCGTTCGGATTTTGGTTCGTAAAGACGTCAAGTATTTTCAGGCAGGTTAAGCCAGCCGACTTAACCTTTGTTACTGCCGCTGTACCTGCCATGGCCGCGGCCCAGTTTCTGACTGCATCTTCAGGCTGAGAACTGGCTGCGGTACAGGTCGGCATAAAAACCTTTGGCGGCCAGTAAATGGTTGTGGGTTCCCTGCTCAATGATCCGGCCTTCGTTCATTACCAGAATCAGATCGGCATCCCGGATAGTGGAAAGCCTGTGGGCGATCACGAAACTGGTGCGTTTATCCATCAGGGCGATCATAGCCTTCTGGATGTAAACTTCGGTACGGGTATCGACGCTGCTGGTGGCTTCATCCAGGATAAGGACGGCGGGGTCGGCAAGGATAGCCCGGGCTATGGCCAATAGCTGCTTCTGACCTTGAGAAATATTGGAGGCTTCTTCATTGAGTACCGTATCATACCCTTCAGTGAGGGTGCGGATGAAGTGGTCGGCATGGGCAGCCCTGGCTGCCTGTATAACCTGGTCTTCAGAGGCCCCTGCCTGTCCATAGGCGATATTGTCCCGGATCGTGCCGTTAAAAAGCCAGGTATCCTGCAGTACCATGCCGAACATGCTCCTTAACGAGCCGCGTTTTATATCCCTTATATCCACTCCGTCCACGGTAATTTCCCCGGCATCAATTTCATAGAAGCGCATCAGCAGATTGACCAGGGTAGTTTTGCCGGCCCCGGTGGGACCGACAATAGCTATGGTTTGTCCCGGGTTTACCTGTATATTCATAGCTTCGATCAGGGGAACATCAGGCTGGTAGCTGAAACTGACCTGACGGAATTCTATTTCCCCCTGGGGCAGCTCGATTATTTTCGCATCGGTTTTATCAGGTATTTCTTCCGCCTCATCCAGGATTTCAAAGACCCGTTCCGCTGAAGCAATAGTAGACTGGATGATATTGATAATGTTGGCAGTCTGGACGATAGGCTGGGTAAATTGCCGGGAATATTGGATAAAGGCCTGTAAATCACCTATGGTGATCATCCTGTTGGTGACAAAGATGCCTCCAGCCACGCAGACTAATACATAACCCACATTATTGATAAATGACAGCAAAGGCATGATCAGGCCGGATACAAACTGGGCTTTCCACCCGGCTTCATAGAGCTTGTCATTGACAGCGTTGAAATGCTCGATGGATTCCGGCTCATGCCCAAAGGCTTTGACGATCTGGTGGCCGGTATACATTTCCTCAACATGGCCGTTTAAGAGTCCCAACTCCTTCTGTTGGGCGGCAAAGAATTTTTGCGAACGTTTGGCGGCGGCTTTGGTGACCAGAGCTGACAGGGGCAGAACTACAGCAAATATGAGGGTCAGCCAGGGACTGATGATCAGCATCATTATCAATACGCCGGCCAGAGTCACTACAGCAGTAATCAGCTGGGTTAAGCTTTGCTGCAGGGTAATGGAAATGTTATCGATATCATTGGACATACGGCTGAGAATATCACCATGGGTATGGCTGTCAAAAAATTTCAGAGGCAGCCGGGCCAGTTTTTCATTCAGGTCCTGGCGCATATCGTAGACGGTCTCCTGGGCTACCCCGGCCATAATGTACTGCTGGGTCCAGGCAAAAAAGGCGCTGAACAGATACAGCCCGGCCAGTACCAGGAGAATATCGATGATATAGGCAAAATCCACTGCTGCTCCTGGTACCTGGTTATACATCTGCATAAGATTTTCAAATAGCCTGGTAGTAGCTTTGCCCATTATCCGGGGGCTGACAATACTGAATACCGTGCTTAAGACGGCAAATAACAGTACCACCAGCAACCTTAAACGCCGCGGTTTTAAATAACCCAGCAGGCGGTTAAAGGTGCCCTTAAAATCCTTGGCTTTTTCCGCCGGTCTGCCCATGGGGCCCAAAGGCCCTCCGCGGGGACCGTCGTGATGTATGCTGCCGGGGCTGTCGATCCTGGGTGCTGCTTTCATGCCAGTTCCTCCCTTGACAGCTGGGAATAGACGATTTCCCGATAAACGGCGCATGAATCGAGCAGTTCCTTGTGGCTGCCCATGCCGGCTATCTGTCCTTCTTCCAGCACAATGATCTGGTCAGCCTCCATAACGGTAGCCACCCGCTGAGCGATGATCAGCACCGTAGAATTCAGGGTCTCCTTTTTGAGCGCTGCCCGCAGCCGGGCATCGGTTTTAAAGTCGAGGGCGGAAAAGCTGTCATCGAAAATATAAATGACCGGCCGCCGGACTAAAGCCCGGGCTATGGAAAGCCTCTGTTTCTGACCGCCGGATACATTGATGCCCCCTTGCTCGATCAGCGAATCGAAACCCTGGGGCATGCCGGAGATAAATTCCAAAGCCTGGGCAGTACTGGCAGCACTTAATACTTCATCATCACTGGCATCCGGCTTGCCGTAGCGGATATTTTCAGCCACGGTACCGGTAAACAGGACTGTATTTTGGGGCACCAGGCCGATATTGGCCCGGAGTTCATGTTGTGCCATTTCCCGCACATCTACGCCATCGATCAGCACGGCGCCCTCATCGACGTCGTAAAAACGGGGAATGAGATTGATGAGGGTGGTTTTGCCCGAACCGGTGCCGCCGATTATCGCGGTAGTTTGTCCGGGACCAGCTGTGAAAGAAATATTACTGAGGGCAGGCTGCTCAGCGCCCTGGAAGCTGTAGCTTACTTCTCTGAATTCCAGACAGCCTTTATTTTTGTCCGGCCGCATGGTTTGAGAGGCATCAGTGATTTCCGGTTTGGTATCCAGGACGGCATTGATCCGCTCGGCTGAGGCCGAAGCCCGGGGCAGCATGATAAACAGCATGGACATGATGATCAGGGAAATCATGATCATCATGGCATACTGGATAAAAGCCATCAGGGAACCGACCTGCATACCGCCGTTATCAATGCGTATACTGCCGAACCAGATGATAGCGATGAGGGTGAAATTCATCACCAGCATCATACCCGGCATCATGGTTGCCATCAGTTTGTTGACGCGGACAGCATTATTGGTAAGGTCAGTATTAGCTTCGGTAAAACGCTGCTGCTCCTGGCTGATACGATTAAAAGCCCGGATCACTCTGATTCCGGTAAGGTTTTCCCGCAGGACCAGATTTAAACGGTCCAGCTTGATTTGCATTATCTTGAACAGGGGTATCGCTTTACTCATGATGATAATGATCAGACCTGCAATAACGGGGATGGCGGCCAGAAAGACCAGGGAGAGGGGCAGGTCCTGGGATAAAGCCATGATGATGCCGCCTATACACATCAGCGGAGCACTAATCATCATGCGCATGATCATAAAGGTCACTGTCTGGATCTGGTTGATGTCATTGGTGGTACGGGTAATCAGTGTGGCAGTGCCAAACTGGTTGAACTCATGCAGGGAAAAGTCTTCTACCCGGCTGAAAACCCGGCTGCGTAATATTCGCCCCAGGCCGACTGAAGTTCGGGCTGCCAGAAAACTTACCATAATCGAACAGATGGTGCTGCCGGCAGCTATCAGGAGCATAAGGCCACCGGTCTTGATGATATAGGGAGTGTCACCGCTTACTATGCCTGTATCGACGATATCAGACATCAAAGTAGGCAGATAAAGCTCAGTCATCGTTTGGGCAAAAACCAGAAGCAATACAGCCCCCAGCGACATTCTGAATGGTTGCAGGAAACGGTATATTTTTAACACTGCAATTCACCTCACCTTACAGTGTGCGTTCCTTTGTACCGGTTGTCAAGATGTGGGAACCCAGTGAATTTATTCTGACGAATCTGGCGGCTGCTTCTGTTTCTGCTTCCGTGCTGAAAAGCCCCGAAGCCTGAATTTCCTGAAACTGCAGGCCTGGTTATTATTATCACCGGCAAAAGGTTTGGCAGCCGGGGCGCTTTGCAGCGGGGCAGCACGAAATATGAAATATGCGGCGGAATAGAGCACCAGCAGCACCAAACCGGCGAACAAACCGGAGCCCTGTCCGGAGATCAATGGCATAGTAACGATAACGATGACCAGACTGATTATTGCTGCCCAGGTCGTATATGGATAACCAGCCAGTTGGCAATTGCCTTTGGGAGGGCAGCCGAACCGGGTGCGGAAGCTAAGGTGGGTCAGCATAATTACCAGATAGGTCAGGAGCAGGGAAAACCCTGCGGAACTCACCAAAAAAAGATAGATACGGTTTGGCAGCACGAATGCCATGCTTACTCCCAGCAGCATAGCGATGCCGGAGAAAAGGATTCCTTTAAGCGGTACATCGCCGCGGTCGATCAAAAAGGCCGGTGCGTCACCGCCATCGGCTAAAGAACGCAGCATCCTGCCTAATCCGAAAACCGAGGCCAGCATCGTTGAAAGAATAGCTGTGACCAAAACAAAGTTTACAGTTCCTGCTGCTACTCCCAGTCCATGTGCCGACAGTGTGGCTACCATTGGACTGGTGCTGGCGGACAGGCTGCCGGTGGAGATCAAAGGTAGCATCAGGGCGGTAACTGTAATATATAAACCCAGCAGGCTTATGACTGACGCTTTTATGGCCCGGGGTATGTTCATATGCGGATCCCGGGCTTCTGATGCTGCCAAACCGATAATTTCAAACCCGGCATAAGCCAGCAGTACCAGCAGCATGCTCCCGGCCAGGCCTCCAATGCCGTTAGGAAAAAAAACCGAGTTTTGCAATTCTCCCAGGCCAACCGGGGCTCTGGCAGGTAACAGGCCAAATATAAGGACGACAGCAATTACGATGAACATCAGGACAGCCAGGATTTTTACAGCCGCCAGGGTGTTTTCCAATTTAGTCACCAGACCGGCACCCAGTAAATTGATCAGGGTGATACCGGCTACGATGGTAATAGACAGGAGAGGCAGAGACAGATATGGAAACCAGGCTTTGATAAGCAGAGCTGCGGCCGTTGCTTCACTTGACATGGCTAAAATCAGGCCGCTCCAGTATACCCAACCTACGATAAATCCCAGGAAAGGTCCGTAGGCTTCAACGGCATGTGTACGAAAAGAACCCGGGCAGGGATTGGCGACGGTCATCTCTGACAGCGCATTTAGAATGATATAAACCAGAGCACCGCCGAAAATAAAACCTAATATGATGGAAGGGCCGGCGGCTTTGATGGCGATTGCCGAGCCCAGAAAAAAGGAGCCCCCGATCACAGTCCCCAGAGTTAGCATAGTCAGCTGAGAAGCATTAAGGCCTGATTTATTCATTATTTACCCGCCTTCTGACAAATATTAGCCTTAATAGTATGCCACCCGCAGCTAAAATAATGTAATATACAGAGATAAGGCTGTAAAAAAGCGGTATATTGGTTGGACTTGACCTGTATTCCAACATTATGGTAGTTTATTTTTGCGTATTCTGTCAGGGCACAAAGCCTTCAGAAACTATTGAAGAATTGCAGGTGTTATTGATTTGCCAAAGTCAGAGAGTGAGAATAAGGTTAAATTTAAAAGAATAATGCTTTGGATACTGGTGATCCTGGGAATGGGGATTATCTATTTTTTGTCGTCACAAACAGCGCCGGAATCAAACGGTTTGAGCGGTCAGACTATCCAGGCGCTGCTTAAGATATTTATGCCGGAAATTGGGAAGTTGCCGCCGGCGGAGCAAATGGAAATCGTAGCCGGACTGCAGTCAGTTGTCCGGGATGCCGCCCATGTTATTACCTATATACTGCTGGGCATCTTGTGTATGGCCGCTTTGCTTACCTATGAATGGGAGATGAAGGCCAGAATATTGACGGCCTTTTTTATCGGTGCCGGGTACGCTGTTTTCGATGAACTGCACCAGGTTTTTGTCAGCGGCCGGGCTTTTCAATTTTATGACATCGGACTTGATTGCTGCGGGCTGTTGCTGGGGATTTTGATCGTTGCCGGCCTGCACTGCATAAGAAAGGCGATCAATGGCAGGGGTAAGGCGTAAGTGGATTGCGCCCTCACACCTCACGCCTGACTGCCTCACTCACCTTTTGAGTAAACGCTGCAGAACACGCTTAAGGAAGGGCTTATTCTGTACCGCTTCAGGTTGAGCAGTAACAGCCGGAATGGGTTTGACCTCCGGCGGCCTGATTGGTTCGGCCGGATTGGCAGGCGGTATGTTACCCGCCCTGACAGGGGTTTTATGATCATTGTTTATCTGGCGCGAAGTATCAGCAGGCTTTTTCCTGCTGGCATCAGGAACGGATTTCGCCTGTGGTGAAGCTGTTTTAGGTGCCTTATTGGTCTCTGGGGGACGTCCATCCGGCCTTTTTTGTTGCTGAGGGTGAGTTGCGGCTGAGTGCTGCCCCGGCTGACGAGACCGGGAAGTTTGCTTTTTCGGGCCTTCCTTGGTTTTTGAATCGGAATCAGCATGAGACGGCCTGATTTTCAAAGCATTGGCCTTTTTCCATTGCTCCACTGAATCCCGGTGTTCACGGAAAAAATCGTCCGAGGGCAATTCTGCTTCCTCGATCAAAGTCCCGATATGTTCTTCTATCTCATAAAGGCTCATGATGTCATCGCTGGTAACCAGAGACACGGCGCGTCCAACGTTCCCGGCCCGGCCGGTACGCCCGATCCTGTGCACATAACCGTCTTTTTCCAGGGGCACATCATAGTTGACGACCAGTGACAAATCATCGATGTGAATGCCCCGGGCAGCAACATCAGTTGCAACCAGCAGACGAAAATCTCCGCGCTTGAACTGCTGCAGGGTATTTAAACGCTTGTTCTGGGGGATATCTCCATGCAAAGAACGGCAAGCATACCCCCTGTTGGTCAAAAAGCTTTGCACCCTGTCTACAGCGTAGCGGGTATTGCAGAAAATCACACAGCTTTCCGGCTGTTCAAAGAGCAACAGGCGGTTTAACTGAGTATTTTTTTCATTATGGCTGACCCGGTAATAGGCTTGCTGGGTAGTATCCACAGTCATAGTCGGCGATTCGATTTCTATCGTTACCGGCTTTTTCATATTTTCCCGGCAAAGTTTACGGACTTCTTCCGGAATAGTGGCGGAAAAAAGCAACGTGACCCTGTTTTTAGGCAGAGTCCTGATAATCTTGAGTACCTGGTCAAAAAAGCCCATATCCAACATGCGGTCGGCTTCATCAAGTACTAAAAAGTGTATATTGTGGGTCTTAAGATTTCCCTGGCGTATGTGGTCGAATACCCGGCCCGGAGTTCCGGTGACCAGGGAAATGCCATGGCTCAAGGCTTGTATTTCGACATTTATATTATGCTGCCCGTATATAGCAGTAGTTTTATGCTGCAGGTGCGATGCCATTTTTTTCAGGTCACTGTCCACCTGGACGGCCAATTCACGGGTGGGGGTGAGAATCAGTCCCTGAGGTCCCGGCGCGGCAGGATCTATCATCTGCAGCAGGGAAACCCCGAAAACGGCAGTCTTGCCGCTGCCGGTTTTGGATATGACGATCAAATCATCCTGGTTTAACATATGAGGAATTGCCTGGCACTGTACTTCAGTAGGTGTGACAAAGCCCATCTCTTCCAGGGCTTTTAAAATCGGCGGGATAACTCCCATTTGCTTAAAACTGTTTTCCATAAAATTCTTCTTTCATTATTACTAAATATAATTGTATCATTTCTAAGAAAGCGAAAAAAGGGTCAAACAAGAGAACCGCCTGCTTATGATAATAAAAGTAGGCTAAGAAAGGGTACCTATGAATTTTGTTCTGAAAATTAATTTATAATTAAGAGGATTCCTGATATAGATAAAGAATATCAGAAATAATGACAAGTGTTATTTAGATGCAATGTTTTTGCTTTCTTATACACACGGAAAGGAAGGAGTATAGGAGTATGGCTTATTCAATGAGACTGATAAAGAAATTTAAAAAAGAATACGATGAGAGTGTTGTCCAGGCTTTAATAAGCAAAAAATCTAGATTCCCGGGCTATGAAAAGCTGATTTCTAAATGGGATAGGCTGCAGGTGCAGGAAAAAAGCCTGACGCAGGATTTGAGGATAATGCTGGAAATTGCCAACCATATCAGTGTCGCTAATGTCTTGCTTGATGAATCGAGGGCTTACTGTGAGCTGCTGGAATATGAAGTGCCTTTGGCGGACGGGACCAAAGCTATAGATTTTCTGGCGCATTATGATAAGATGCAGACTTATTGCGATGTCAGGACCATTCAGCCGGAACCTATAAATAACTGGGAAGCATACAAGGCTTTTATGCAAAAGGAATATCTGCCGGAAAAAGTGGAGGCTGTATCGGAAGAGGAAATGCAGCTTATCAAGTACAGACCCCGGGCTCTGATGGTTGAGTATGCAGCAGAATACGAAAATAAAATCGCCTTATTGGGCAAACCGCAGGCAACTATTTTTGTGCTGACATTCTGCGGTGACGGGTATGACTGGGATTCTCGCCTGCTGGCGGATTTCGCAGATTTCTATCTTACCGGCCGGCACAATCCGGATGATCCTTTTGCCAAAACAGGAGATGAATATCTGCAAAAGAATAAAATTATTTTTAATAAGACTATAAATTATTTCGGCTATCACGAGCGACAAAAGAATAATATTGATTATAAATTATTCAATCCCAATATCAGAAGGAAAAGCAAGTAGGCACCATTATCAAAAACACTGATAAACTCCAAGGACTGTTTTATATTATGAATGGTAAATAATTTTACGATTTAAAGCATGATCTGACTAATGATCATGCTTTTTTTAAGTGGTCAGCGTTTCTGCCGGGCTGTGATACCCTTAATGAAAACAATTTCATATTATATTTTGTAATCAGTTTTTCAATAGTTATAAAGCGAGGGAAAACATTATGGCTGACAGTTTATTTTCCTGGTCAACATTGATGACTTTGTCCGGAGCGGCTATGATAACATTCTTGATCGTATTATATACCGGCAGGATGATGGACACCTGCGGCTGGTGGAGGTGGGGTACGGATTTATATGCTGCGTTTTGGGCATTCCTGATCCTGATTGCTGCCAATATTGCCAATGGCGGGGATTATTTGGATTGGCGGCTTTATGGCCTGGCGTTTTTAAATTCATTCCTGGTTGCAGCTTCGGCAGGCAAGTTAAGGGATAAAGCTGTAGTTGAGGACCTAAGGAGGCAAAATGGCAGGAATGGCCTGCATGACTGATAGATTCCGAAAGTTGCTGTAATAAAAAGAGATATGATATAGTAAAATTAATTGATTAAAAAAATATAAACAGATACGGTCAAGTGTTTATACTGCAGCATGTCAGGATTTTGATATCATAAAATCAGATAAAGGAGCGAAGATATTATGATAATCAATCTTAGGTCCAAAATGATGTTTGAAAACGGGCAAAATGGTTCAGCTTTAGTTACTTTGCTTTTTTTGATAGTAATACTGGCTATTCTGCTGATGAATGCAGATACAGTATCTGATCTGGCTACCGCTCCGGTATATAACTTTGAAACCCAAAAAAATGTCAGGCAAATAGTCAAGGTGGTAAATAGCTATAAGGTTGCCAATGGCGGGAACTTACCGCAAAGTGATGCTGATATTGAGGGGGTTTTAAAGAAATCACTCTTTGATCTGGGGCTGGCCGGAGCAAGTTATACACTTTACTATACAAGTGATCAGGTTACGATAAAAGGAATCTCTCCCACCACAAAAACTTATACTTCAACAGTGTCGGGCAGCAATTAAGGGCATATAAATGGATAAACGCAGAGTTTTTCAATATCATCCATTGATTGAAGGATATAAAACTTTTGTTCCGGGGTGTAATAGACCAAGACTTTTTTCTCCAGCCGAATCATGTTAATAAAGTTATTAAAAGTGCCTTTACTTATTCCGTTCCACACCATCAATCCGTAATCAGCTGCTATGGCCATGGACAGGTCTTTAGCTGCATAAAAAGCAAACCCTTTAGTACCTTCAGCGATCGCTATTTTTATTACTTCCCAACCACCGGTATTGATTCTGGCTATACCATCGGAGGCATAGATTTTTACCTTTTTGTAACGTTTTTCTGTCAGGTATTCCTGCACTGCCTGGTCGATTCCAATTGAATCACCGATTAATATAGTAAAGCCGTTGGTAATTATCGTATTTATCTGCTGCAGTATAACAGGCTCCAATTGCGATATTGTCCGGGGGCCGGCGACGAATACTCTCATTTCATGTTCTCCTAAGGCCAGTAAGTTAAAATTTATCCGGTTTGGTCTTCTAATAAATTATTCCACCAAAATACATAATTAATCTTTGCTGTCAGTCGTTGATTGATTCAGCATCTGCCATAAAATATTGAGTCGGTTTTTCAGCAAACCAGGCTTTATGCAGCAGTCTGACGGCATCACTTATCTCTTCCTCTTTTATGGCGGCATAGCCGATCAAAACGGTAGGGGGACCGGGTACTTTTGGGGGGGTTAAATAATAATTGCTTACGCCGTAAACCCTGATCCCCTGCTGCAGTGCTGCTGTCACCAGCTGTTTTTCGCTCATGCCGTTATTTACTTTCAATAGCAAATGCAGTCCCGCGTCTGCCCCCGATACTTGCATATCACCACCGGCAGTGCGGATATTTTTCGTAAGCAGCTCCCGTTTTCTTTTATAAATAATGCGCATTCGGTTTAAATGCCGCTCAAAATAGCCGTCTTCGATAAAACGGCACAATACTTTCTGCTCAATTACCGGTACCGGACAGATCATATAGGAGAGTTTTTTTATATATTCATGCAAAAGCAAAGCCGGCAATACCATATAACTGATCCGCAAGGCGGGGGTAAGAGACTTGGAAAAAGCCCCCATATAAATAACTTTGCCGTTGTCATCCAGCCCTTGCAAGGCTGGCACCGGTTTGCCGCTGTATTTAAATTCGCTGTCGTAATCATCTTCAATAATATAACGACCGTGGGTTTCATTAGCCCAGTTAAGCAGCTTGATCCTGCGGTTTATGGGCATTATCTCCCCGGAAGGGAACTGGTGGGCTGGAGTGAGGCACAGGACATCAGCCGGGCTGGCACAGATTTCTTCCGGTATCATGCCGCCTTCATCAATATTTATAGCTGTAAATTGGGCCTGACTACTGGAAAATAGCAGGTTGAGTTTTTCATAACCTGGATCTTCCAGGGCATATACACTGGCAGGATTAAGTAATTGAATCAGAGTCAGCATCAAAAGCTCAGTACCGGAGCTGATAATTATCTGATCTGCGCTGCAATTAACACCCCGGGACTGATGAAGATAGGCGGCGATGGCAGCCCGTAGTTTGTAATGGCCCCCGAAATCACCCAACTGGAGCAGTTCCCGGTCATATTCATCAATGACTTCCCGGGTCAGCCGGCGCCAGACAGCAAAGGGGAAGGAATGCAGGTCCACCCCATGATGGGAAAAATCATAGCGCACGGCGGCCGGTTCCGGTTGGGTCGATATCCTGTCACTGTCAGTCGGTGAATCCAGCTTGAGTATGTTATCGATTTTACCGGCGAAAAACCCTTTTTTCTCCAGGGAATAAACATAACCTTCGGCAATCAGTTGGTCATAGGCGCTCTGGATAGTGTTCTGGCTGATTTTTAAGTAGGAGGATAGTTTGCGCTTGGAAGGCAATCTGGTGTCGCAGACAATCCTGCCGGTGAGGAGATCTTCTTTAATAAAAGCATAAAGCTGTTGATAAATCGGAGTTTTGCTTTCAGTATCAATAGTAAATGTCAACATATCCATAAATAATTCCTCCGTATCTGACACCATTAAATATATCATTTCTGATACTAATTATACTACCAGATTTAAAATATAATAAAGGTGTAATAGGGAGAATAAGCAGTTAAATACATGATTTTTAATACCAGGAGATGAACCGGGAAATAGCATTTCTTTCATTGCGGAATCCTATCCCTGTTACTCTTCGTTTCAGTTTGAAGAGATCAATTGAATCATAAAGAATAAGCGGGCAGTATTGCTGCCCGCATTTTGATTTTAGGACTTAATCAGTAAACCACTGGGTTACATAAAGGTAACTGCCTTTTTGATAAAAGCCTAACCCGACTTTTTTAAAACTGCTGTTTAAGATATTGGCCTTGTGTCCGGAAGAATTCATAAAAGCATCGTGAGCTCCTTTAACGCTGGTGTTCATGGCAATATTTTCTCCGGCACTTCTATATGTAATTGAAAGGCTTTTCATCATTGCAAAGGGAGTGCCATAGACAGGGGAAGTATGGGAAAAATACCCGTTTACTGCCATGTCTTTTGATTTGAGCGTGGCCCCATCACATAAGGCCTGGTCAAGAGTCAAAGAACTTACCCCGGCTGTACTGCGGGCAGCATTAATGTATGACAGCATTTCCAGCTGCATGGCATTAAACTCACCGGAAGTTTCAGTGACGATCCCGCTGCTGTTGTTGGTCCCGGAAGAACCAGGGGAAGCTGCCGGAACAGTAACGGTGGTATCCGGACTCTTGACGATCGGAATGGCAGCTGCTGGTGTTTTGTAAGTTCTTTTAATGATTACTGGTGAATAATAGATTTTATTGGTGGTTGTTGAGCCGAAATAAAGCGAAAAGAGCTTATTAAAATCAGCATCAGTTTTGCTGATGATTTTAACGACCGGAGCGGAGGTCTTTGCTGTATCGCTAAAATAATCAGCCAGATTGATGTCAGCAGAGCCAAACCTGGTATATGTGATTTGGGGAAGGCAATCTGCTGCCGCCACATTTAGTGGTATTATGGCGGAAAAGAGAACAATAAGTGCACAAGTCAATAGTTTCTGCATATTTTTCCTCCTTTGTCGTTTTATGCTTTATACTTTAGTTGATGACCAATAAAAATAATAGCTGTAAATATTGCCAGTTAACGCCTATTGCTGGTTTCATGGGCCATAATAACTATTATAAAACCCGAAATCCAACTGACTCTGATACAAGGAACAATCCAGGAGAAAAAGCTGCTGATTATTTTCATAACAGATAATTTTATGTTAAAATTTGTTGAGAGATAAAGTAATCTATTTTTAAAGGGGGGGCTGATATTAGATGACCAAAGAAAAATCGCGTGAAGAATGGGTAAGATTTCAAGTTCGCCTGATTTTTAAAGATGCCAGAGCTATTGATTTTTCCAAAATGGCTGAATCAGCTAAGAAGTCTTTGCTTGACTTATTGAACATTCATGTGAAAACCATTGAAGTTAAGCATTATGGTCTGCTGATGAATGGCAAAGGTCCTATATTGGAAATCCTGCGGGTCTGTGAAAATTTCTACACTATTACCAATGAAGGCGGTATGGAGATCATACTTCATATCGGCAAAAAACCTACTTTGTATATGAAGGAAGGTTTGATCCACGACCTGATGAAGGAATCGGATCCTGTTGAAGTGCCCGAGTTCGATGACGCTATTCCGGATGAGGAGGAACTGGACCGGACAATTTTGTAAAGAACATAATTTCAGAGGGGGGCAACCCCCTCTTCAGACCGTTAAAAAAAGCGAATCTCATTGTTACATCACAAGCCCCGCTCAGTCGCCGTACCTCAGTACGCCTCAATCGTGGGGCTTGCTCGTGCCTCGATCTTCACTTTATTTCTTTAAGTCTGCCAACTTATTTGACAAACTGAGAGGGGGGTAACCCCCTCTTCTTTTTGGTTAATTGTTTATATGGCTATGCGGCTTTTACTTACCCAACTGCTCAAGCAGCCGGGGAAGACCTTCTTCAAAGTTGACCCCGAAGCGGATATCAGTTCCCGCCGTTTTGGTGCGGGCAATGCTGCCTACGGTAAAATCTACTGCAATTTCAACCGCCCGGGCAATATTGATATCCTTTAACAAGGCTGCGGTGAGGGCGCTGGCAAATACATCGCCAGTACCGTGGAAATATCCTTCGATCCAATCCGCAAAGGCATAACTGATTTCTCCGGTAGTTCTGTCATAGGATGCAGCCCCGAGCTGATGCTTATCAAAATATACCCCGGTCAGGACTATTTGTCTGGCACCAAGTCCGGCCAGCTTTTTAAGCAAATCTTCTATGTAGGCGGGTGTATATGGACCCTCCGGATAAGGTTCATCCAGCATTAAAACAGCTTCAGTAATATTAGGTATGATAATATCGGCTTTGGTGCAGAGTTTTTTCATGCCCGCAGGAAAATCCGGGGGGAATAGCTTGTACAGTTGACCGTTATCGGCCATAACCGGGTCTACTACGATTATATTGTCCGGGGTTTTAAGGCGGTCAAAAATCTCGGCAACAATTTCTATCTGTTTAAAAGAACCCAGGAATCCTGTGTATATAGCGTCAAATTCCAGATCCAGTGATTGCCAGTGATCGATGATCGGCAGGATATCCTCGGTCAAATCCCGGTAAGTCCAACCGGAAATGCCTCCGGTATGAGTGGAGAGTACAGCAGTTGGTATGGCACTCACTTCGATCCCGGCTGCAGAAATGATCGGCAGGGCAACAGTTAAGGAACATTTGCCGAAACAGGAAATGTCATGAATTGCGGCGACTCTTTTTTGTTTCCGCATGAAAGTCCACCAGCTCTCTTCATAAGATAGTTTTAAGCATAGCGTCCCTCCCTCGACCTGTCAAGCGGCGGAGCGCATATATTATATATACATTTGCGGAAGCCCTGAGGCTCCGGTGTATAAAAAATATCCCCCTAAAACCAGCATAAAGATACCGCAGGCGGTCAATATACCCTGATAGATCCGGGGAGACAAGAACCCGGCACCTTTGCTGACAGCATAGGCTATCATCGTGTACCAGAGAAAGTCGGATAATATATGGCCGGAAAAAAATGAAGCAATACCTGCAGCACCGCTTTTTAAAGCCAGGGTTAAATAACCCAGGCCAATCGTTGCCCACCAGATGATCCAGAAAGGGTTGGAGGCGGAGAATAAAATACCCGCCAAGGTAGGGTGCATGCTTATAGGTTTTTCAAGGGCCGCAACCGCCTGGCTGTCAATTTGCACCAGTTTGCCGGTCCTTACATCCCGGATCATGACGATTCCCAGATAAATCAAAAAGAGACCGCCGGCCAGTGCGATTACATTTGAAACCGTGGGCTTGACCAAAAAGCTGGCGGCGCCGGCCAACATGGCAATGATCAGGGCAATTTCCAGCAGGCCATGGCCCAGGACCAGCAGGGGGCCGGCTGTAAATCCCCGCTCAGCACTGGAAACTATGGCAACAGTCAGTAAAGGCCCGGGCATCATTGCCCCGGATAAGCCAACAATAAAGGCAGTGGTAAAAAGCAGAGCTATCTCCATGTAAATTTAATCTCCCATAGGTTCCTGGTCAGAATTTATTACAGCGGCCGGCATTTGCCGCGAGCCTGATAACAAAGTTACCAGAGCCAGCAGGGCAATTACTATAGCAGTATAATAGTTCATATTTAAAGCCTGATCCAGCATAAATCCGCCTAATGAAGGCCCGATAGCCCGGCCCAGGCTGTCATAACCCTGCAGAATTCCCATCGCAGAGCCTTGCGCGCCGAGGGTTCTTTTTGAGACTGCGGCAGAGATGGAAGGACGGATAAGACCTGTTCCTGCCGCAAAAACACCCATGAAAACTATTGAACTTGGAATATTAAAAGTAAAAATGAAGAGGATGAAACTTAAGCCCAGCAGGGTTATGCCAATAGATGCAGTTTTTTCTTCACCCAGCCGGTTGATCATTTTACCGGTCAGCATTCCCTGTACCATTGCCGAAATTACTCCGGCGGCAGTAAAAGACCAGCCAATGTCACGGGCGGTGAAACCAAGCTTGGCTTCAGTAAAAAGAGCATAGGTGCCCTGGTGGATCGACTCACCTATACTGGCCAGCATCAATACGAAAAACAATACTGCAAAAGGACTTTTTATGCCTTGCAGGAGGGAAGCCCGTTGAATTTTTTGCTTCTCCCGGCTGCGTTTTTCCTGCGGCAATGATTCAGGCAGTAATCGCCAGGCAGCTGCAGCATTCAGTAAAGCTAATATGCCGGCGAAGACAAAGGGAAAGGACAAGGATATTCCGGATAACAACCCGCCAATGGCAGGGCCAAAAATCATTCCCATACCCATAGCGGCACCTATCATACCCATTGCGGGACCGCGTTTTTCAAGACTGGTGGAATCAGCTGCATAAGCCATAGCAGTTGGCATGGTAGCACATGACAAGGAGCCCCCGATTATTCGGATCAGGTACAGCATCCAAAGCTGGGTGGCATAGCCAAACAGAATAAATGTGATGCCGAAACCCAGGATACCGGCTAACAATACCGGCCTTCGCCCTACCCGGTCTGAATATGCTCCCCACACCGGAGCGAATATGAACTGACAAATGGCATAAACTGTCATCAGCAGTCCTAATTGAAAAGCATTGGCTCCCAGAGATTCAGCGTAATAAGGCAAAACGGGCATTATAATGCTGAAGCCAACTCCCACCAGGAAAATGGAAGAAAACAAAACGCCCATGCGTTTGTTTTCACTGGATATCACCATTTGCTGATCCTCCCGGACAAAAACTGGAAATACAGATTCAATAGTAATATCCTGACATATTTACAGCTGGTTCGCAATAAATAATTCAGAACGTCAAAAAAGGCCAAGCGCTGCGTTAATCCGAAAGTGCCGCTCAATCGACGTACTTGAGTACGCCTCACTCGCGCCCCTTTCCGATTGCCTTGCTCTTAACCTTTTTTGCTCGCTCTGATTTGCATGTCAAAAAAGGCCAAGCGCGTTCCTGCGAAGGGATCAGCGC